>Ga0326727_10002090_pt1 | contig 70320 bp, 59 predicted proteins | sample MB2enrmetagenome_FD_207643 | JGI IMG/M metagenome (GOLD analysis project Ga0326727, IMG submission 207643) | Lab enriched peat soil microbial communities from McLean, Ithaca, NY, United States - MB29MY | ecosystem: Environmental > Terrestrial > Soil > Wetlands > Peat | place: USA: New York...
TGCGTCGCGGAGCGACGCCTGCTACACCCAGCGCGTTCACGCAACCCAACCGCGTCAATTACACTATGGCCAATACCTTGACCAGTCTCCACTACCACGTTGTCTTCAGCACCAAAGGCCGCGAGCCCTGGCTGCGGCTGGACATGCAGGAGGATTGACAAGGCAAGCCGTGGGGTGCAAGCGTCGCTGGCGCGACGCGACGGCTACGGGCCGCTGATTCCGTGGGCTGAAGCCCCACGGCTACCTTCAAATCACCGCTACGCGGTGCCGCAAGAGGTCCAAACTCCTGGGGGGGTCGCAGCTCCGCTACGACCCCCGGCTTCTGGCAGCCCTCCGGGTTGCGAAAAGCGGCCCAGACCCGCTTGGTATCGGTCAGGCCACAGGTTGGGGTCGAATCACCTTGGGCCCCCGAAGATCCGTGTAAGGAGCAGGCCCTGCCTGCTTTGGCTCGATGCGCCGGACGTCAGTGGGCGTTTGCCAATTTCCCATTGCCCAGGAAATCGCTTTTCGGGTTTGGGGATTCATGATTATCTTGCGGGATGCGAATTCTATCAGGCATACAGCCCTCGGGCACGCTGCATGTGGGCAATTATTTCGGGATGATGCGGCCGTCGCTCCTGCTGCAGGAGCAGGGAGAGGCCTATTATTTCATCGCCAACTATCACTCGATGACGACCCTGCTGGATGCGGAGGTGAGGCGTCGCAACACGCTGGACGTGGCCCTGGATTTTCTGGCCTGCGGCCTGGACCCGGCCAAGACGGTGTTCTTCCGGCAGTCCGATGTGCCGGAGGTCACAGAATTGACGTGGCTGCTGGGGACGGTCACGCCGATGGGCTTGCTCGAGCGGTGCCACTCCTATAAGGACAAGGTAGCCAAGGGGATTGCATTCAACTTCGGCCTGTTTGCCTACCCGGTGTTGATGGCCGCCGACATCCTTGCTTACGATTCGAACCTCGTTCCGGTCGGGCGCGACCAAAAGCAGCACGTCGAGATCACTCGGGACATCGCCATCAAGTTCAACGAACAGTATGGCCGCACGTTCGTCGTGCCCGAGCCGCAGATTCAAGAGGCGGTGGCCGTAGTGCCGGGGACCGACGGACAGAAGATGAGCAAGAGCTACGGCAACACAATCGATATTTTCGGGGATGAAAGGTCGGTTCGCAAACAGGTCATGAGCCTCGTCATGGACAGCCGGACACCCCAGGAACCAAAGCCCGACGCCGAAAAGAACCTGGCGATACGCTTATTGAAGCTCTTTGTGCCGGCCCAGGCGGCCCGGGACTACGAAGACCGCCTCCAGGCCGGAGGATTGGGCTACGGCGATCTCAAGAAGGCGCTCTTCCAGCATTACTGGGACTACTTCGCCACGGCCCGCGCCAAGCGCGCGGAATTGGAGGCCAACCTGGATTATGTCCGGGAGGTCCTCAAGGACGGGGCCGCCCGGGCTCGGGCCAAAGCGGGGGAAGTGCTGGCCCGAGCCAAGGTGGCCGGAGGGTTGTGAAATCCGCTTACCTTGCGGGTTCGAGTTTGCGGAGGCGTTCGAGGATGTCGGGGTGGAGTCTGGCCAGGTTGGCGCGCTCGCCGGGGTCGGCGTCCATATTGGCCAGGAACCATTGCTTGTCCTGGGGGTCAAGTTTGCCGCCGGCCTCGTCGTTGGGGGTGTGGAGGAGCTTCCAGGGTCCCTGGCGCACGGCCCATTGGTCGCCCAGGCGCCATTGGAGAACGTCATGCGGGCTGGGGGCGGAATCGGAGCGGATGACCGGCACGAGGCTGCGTCCGTCCAGTTTTGCCTTGGGCAGGGCGGCGCCGCACAGTTCAGCCAGCGTGGGCAGCCAATCGCATCCGTGGGCAACCTGGTTGCGGACCTGGCCTTCGGGCAGGCGCCCGGGCCAGGAGATGATGGCGGGCAGGCGGATGCCGCCCTCGAAGAGGCTGAATTTGGCGCCCCGGTAAGGTCCGCTGCTGCCGCCGCCATAATGGGCGCGTTCCTCCACCGAATGGCCGTTGTCGGACTGATAGACCAGGATCGTGTTTTGGCGCAGGCCGGACTCCTCGAGGAACTTCACCAGGCGCCCCACGCGGTCATCGAGCGTCGAGACGAAGGCAGCGTAGAGCTTCCGTGGATAGGGCAGATTCCGGTAGTAGTCGAGCCATTTGACCTCTCCCTGATACGGATAATGAGGCATGTTGATGGCGAAGTAGATGAAGAAGGGCCGGTCGCGGTGGGCGGCGATGAAGGCCGTGGTTTTTTCCAGCATCAGGTCCGGGAAAAAGCGCCCGGGCAGGCGCACGCGCCGGTTGTTTTCCCAGAGGTCGTGCCGGTTTGGGCCGCCCCAGTAGCAGAAATGCGTGTAGTTGTCGATGCACCCGCCCATGAAGCCGAAGGAGTAATCGAAGCCGTGGTCCAGCGGTTTGTGGCCCGAACCGGAGCCGAGGTGCCATTTGCCGATGTGGGCCGTGGCATAGCCGGCGGCGCGGAACATGTCGGCCAGGGTGATTTCGCTCGAGGGCAGGCCCGGACCGGTCAGGGTCTCCAATTGGTCGTCAGCCTCGGTGGGCGGGCCGGCGCTGTTGTTTGGCATTCCCGCCGCCCACGGGTAGCGGCCCGTGAGCAGGGCCGCCCGGGAGGGCGAGCAAACGGGAGCGGCTGAATAGAATTGGGTGAATCGCACGCCTTGCGCGGCCAACCGGTCCATCGCCGGTGTGAGGAGGTCCTTTGCCCCGTAACACCCGGCATCGATGCTCCCCTGGTCGTCAGCCATTATGACGATGACGTTGGGTTTCATGGGCTGGGCCCCGAGGGCGGGCGCAAGACCGAGGAGCAGGAACAACGCAGTGAATTGGTTCATAGCTCTTCGGGAATTTGCAATTCTCGATTTGCAATTGTCAATTTACATTTGTGATTGACGCAAGGCGCAGCCTCCCGTAGGCTTCGACGCGGGCAGACAGGATGTTGGAAGTGCCATGAATAGCCGCCTCGAACGTGTCACCGATTGGGTCTCAACGTCGCGTAAGGCGCGCTACCATGTCGCCTCTTGCACACTGGACTTCCTTGTTCGCCCGCGTAAAGCCACTCATAATTCTCGACGATGACCGGGCGAGCACGACAGAGCTCTACGTCGCCGGCGTCAAGCCAGATGCAAAACGATATGAATACGCTTTGCCAATGGAAGGGGCTTGACTACACCCAAACGCGATACCAAATGCAGCAGCATCCCCTCCAGTAGGAGCACGCCAACCGATCAGCAGACATACGAGACCCGCACGCTGGATATGAAGACAACTCAAGCAAGCACGCGCGAAAGCGCACAGGTATGTTTCTTTGGCAAGCGGCTTCGCTGCGAGCCCCCGACCGCCCCGCGCGTCTGCGCGAGGTCGGCCGGCCGCGCGTCGGCTCGGCAGCGGAAGAGGACCGCCGCCGCGGCGCTGGCGGCCCTGGGCGTGGCCCTTGGGGCTTTCGCGCAGGGCTCCGTGGCGCTCGACAACAGTCTTTCATCTGGCCGCCTTTGCGTAGCCACCACATTCCCTTACGCACCCGGAGACGCGCATGAACCCTACGGCGGCCCCTACGGCCTCGCCGTTTATGAACTGAATTCGGCGACCTTCGACCCGAACCAAGTGAACAACCGACTCTTTCAAGGCCCAGGTGAACTCGGCGTTGTGGGCTTCACGCTCGTCGCCACATTTGCAGGACTGGACAACACCACGACGCCGGGCATCATCAATCTCGGCGAGTTGGACATGCCCCAGGTCAACCCGAAGGGCTCCACGGTCGCCCTTGGGTTGGTCGCATGGGGGAGCTCGGAGTCCTTTGATCAATATTTCGGCGCCGGCGGCGGCGGATTACCCTTCCTGGGGCCGCTCGGCGGAGTGGTATTCATCAACCAGACGGCGGACTACACAGCCCTCCCAAAGCCCAATCCGCCCGCGCTGAGCGGGTGGAGTGACGATCTAGTCATGTACCAGGAGATCCCCGAGCCCTCCGCACTGCTCCTCGCTGCGTTGGGTGCTGCAGCGCTCTTCCCCCTGCGCCGGCGGGAGTCGTGAAGCCCCCGTCAGCGCCACGCAGCGCCGCGTCCTCCCTCCGGCCGGCAATTGCCGCAGGTCGAAAATCGATCCGCCAAACTCCTACCCGGCCCCGATGACGCCGAGAGAAGACAGACAGCAAAACCACAGGGTATTTCACCACGTCATGCCATAGGCACCTTTGCCATCTTGCTATCGGGCATTGTGGGCGCAAGGAGTCTCTGACCGGTCCTCGGCCCAGCGAAAACCTTCTCCCCCGGAAACCGTTGGTTATACACAGCGTCAAAAGTCCCTGCGCCGCGTGCCCTCACGCGGCGTCACTTATGTCGCCATGCATAGAGACTTACGTCGTCTCCTACAGTGGCAGAGACTCCTTACGTCATCTCCTACAGTGGCTTGCGGGGGAACTCTGTCACTGGTCCTGCAGCCCACCAAGCTTAATCAGGCGCGAATTTGCTGGCCTGCCCGGGGCGGTTGCAGGATACTGGCGCGGTCCGACCCTAAACAAGATAAGGCAACATTCGACGGTTTTGGCTTATGAGCGAGATTCAATACCGCGGCCGGCGGGCGCACGTCCTGACCAATGGAACCCTGGAAATCATCGTGACGGTCGAAGGGGGCCACATTGCCGAAGTCAGGGACAAGGCCACGGGCCTGAACCCGCTTTGGGGGCCGCCGTGGCCGACGATGGAGCCCTCGCAATACGAGGCCTCCAAATACCCGCAGTACGGCGGGAACTCGGAGAGCAAGCTCCTGGCGGGCATTCTGGGCCACAATCTGTGCCTGGACACCTTTGGCGGCCCTTCGGAGGCGGAAGCGGCGGCCGGGATGACTGTTCATGGCGAGGCGTCGGTGGCAGCGCACGACATTGCCGTCAAAGGGGACACGCTCAGCCAGGCGGTGGTGCTCAAGGAAGCCCGGCTCAGGTTCACCCGCGACATCCAATTGCCGGCCGCCGCGCGCGTGGCAACGATTACCGAAACCGTCGAGAACCTCTCTGCCTGGGACCGTCCCATCGCCTGGACCGAGCACGCGACACTTGGGCCGCCGTTCCTGGAAAAGGGCCGCACGCAGTTTCGAGTCACCGCGACCCGCTCGAAGGTGGAGGAGGCTGATTTTACGGGCGGCAAGGGCCATACGCGGATGGGAGCCGAATTCGACTGGCCGCTGGTTCCGTGCGTGGACGGCAGCTTCGAGGACCTGCGGGTGTTCACCAACCGGCCCGTGTCGGGGGCGTTCACGACGCACCTGATGGACCCGGGGCGGGAAGAGGCCCTGTTTTCGGCGTGGAGCCCGGCCCATCGCTTTGCCTTCGGCTATGTATGGAAGCGGAAGGACTTTCCCTGGCTTGGCATCTGGGAGGAGAACCATTGCCGCCTTGCCGCGCCGTGGAACGGAGTGACGCTGACTCGAGGCATGGAATTCGGGGTGTCTCCTTTTGCCGAGTCGCGGCGGGCGATGATCCAACGCAACGAGTTGTTCGGGACGCCCGGCTACCGCTGGGCGCCCGCGCGACAGAAGCTCAGCGTTCGTTACCGCGTGTTCCTGGTCCCGGCCTCGGAGTGTGTCGAGCGCGTCGAGTGTGTCGAGCATGAGAACGTTGTGGTCTCGGAGCGTTCCCCAGGCGCAGCGCTGTGACACAATTATGAATTATGCATTATGAAGGCCAAGCTGTCCCATTCAGCCCTGCCGGGGAAAAACCCTCTCAAAGAACTCCTTCGAAAAGGGCAGTCGGCCATCGGGGTGGTCGTCACCGTCAACAACGTCGAAGTGGCCGCGCGACTGGCCGCGCTGGGCTTCGATTTCCTGTGGCTCGAGACGGAGCACTCCCCGCTGAGCCTGGAGACGATCCGCAACATTGTCCTGGCCACCCGGTGCTTGCCCGCCGTGCTGCTCGCCCGTCCGCCCGTCAGCGAGCTTTGGACCGCCAAACGCCTCCTGGATATGGGCGTGCTCGGGGTCATCTTTCCTTTCACCAGCAGCCTCGAGCTTGCCCGGCGGGCGGTTGCCGCTTGCCGCTACCCACCGACGGGATTGCGCGGTTCGGGCGCCGACCTTGCCCGGTTGCGCTGGCCGGAGGCGGCGAACTACTACGATTTTGCCGATGAGAGCGTATTGGTTGTGGCCATGATCGAGGACGTCGAGGGACTTTCCTCCATTGACCAAATCGCAGCCGTGCCCGGCATCGATGTCATCTTCATCGGCACCAGCGATCTCTCCTTCTCGCTGGGCCTGCGGGGCGAGCAGCATCATCCGCGGCTCGAGGCGGCCGTGGCCAGGATAACGGCGGCCGCCAAACGTCATGGCAAGGTCCTCGGCCGGCCGGGCCGCACGCCCGAGGAGGTCCGCCGGTTCCAGGCCCGGGGGTTCCGCTTCTTTATGACCGGCAGCGAGTTGGACCTCCTCGAGGCCGGCGCCCGGCGGTTTTTCAGATCGCTGAACCGCCGTTGAGCCACATTGGTGAAGCCAACAAGGCTGCGCTGACAGCAATCCAGGGCCTTGGCGTAATCGCCGCCACGATTCATGCCCCGCCGAGCCCGCCGGTGTTCATCAATACCTGGGGCGACGCGGTGTTCGCGGCATTTTCGATTCCGAACCCCGGGGTTTCCCCTGGGTCAAATTCAGGCCCATCCCCAATAGTATTGACTGTCGGTTTATGCCATTATGACGCCATGGTTAGGGCATCAATGGTTGGCGCAGACTCAAGGGAGTCGCCGATAAACAGGCAATCTCACCCTTTGCCTACGGACTCCTGGCTGGTCCGAAAAGAGGACGACCATGGCCTAAAAGGGGATAGACGATTCGGAGTTCTCTGTGTTACAAGCTGTTGCAACCCGCCATTCGGACCGCCGGAGCGGGGTCATCACAGCATCGTCATCGGGCTCAGAAGCCGATGGGGGTCACTACAGCGTGTGGGTCAAGCCGCAGGTGTGCAGACATTCCCAGGCTTGGGATGAAGACGTTAGCATCGCAAACCCCGGACAGCCGGATGATCCGGCGGGCGGCGCAATTCCTTTACGAACGCCACGCCAAGGTAAAAGGTTCCGAAACGGTTGAGGTAGGGATCGTCGAGAGTGACGACAAGGCGCGTCAATTCATGGCCGCCATTGTCGGCGGGACACCGGGCCTGTGCGTGCTCTGTGCCGCCGCCAGCGGCAGGGAAGCCCTTTGGCACTTCGTCCAGCACCGCCCCGGTTTGTTCATCGTCAGCCTCTTCCTGCGCGATATGGCCGGCACGGAGTTCATCCGGCGCGCCAGGGCGCACTGGCCCGGCGTATCGCCCATCCTCCTGATTCCGGATAATCAGCCCCACCTCATGCTTGAGGCGCTGGAATCCGGCGCCTGCGCCTATCTGCCCAGGCCCTGTGGGGCCGACGAGCTGATCCGGGCCATCTGGACCGTCCACCGGGGCGGGGCGACCGTTTCCAGCCCCGTCGCCAAGGCCGTAGTTGATTACTTTCAAGCTCGTGGCGCCGCCCTTGCTCGCCTTACCGAGCGAGAGCAAGAGGTCTTGCGTTGCCTGTCACGGGGACTCCGCCAGGAGGCCATCACCGCCGTTCTCGGCATTGATAAGGCGACCGTCCGAACTCATGTCCATAACCTGCTGGCAAAACTCGACGTCCGTTCCGCCACGGAGGCGGTCGCGTTGTACTTGAATCCAAGACTGTCCTCGACCGCGAAGGAGCGGCTCTTGCCAGTTGAGGCCGAACCGCTCCCCCGCCTCCCTGGCGGCCGGCCCCATTCTATTCTGGCTCAGGCGCGGAAACCTGCTCGGCGGTTATCCTCGGCTGTCCCCTTGCCTCCTGAGAGGGAGGGTCCGGCGCGCGCGAGGAGATTGACCCAGCCCGAAAGCTCCCCCCGAGGCAAGGCTTGAACCGCCTTTTACCCTTCGTAGCTCAGCGGAATCCCCAGTAAAACCAGGGTCTTCTCGGTGCTTCTACACCTTATGAGGTAGAAACGGGGCATTTTTCGCCTTAATCCGCGCCCAATATACGCATTAAGGTGGATGCGCGTTTTATTCCGACCACTTACAGTCACCACCCGGAATCCTGTTGGTCCTGGAATCGTTTTCCAGGTCTTCTCGAGTGGGCGCGATTCCGGTTCTTTTGAGTGTCTGTGATGCCTTTAAGAGGGCTTGTAGGTCCGCCAAAGCCCGAGGGTCCTGCGAACTGACCGGCACGGAGTGCGTCAACCTCTTGGCTAATGCCGCCGCCGGCCCGTTGCCGGCCCTTACAACCGAAAAGGGAACGATACGGCAGAGTCATGGATGACCTGTGGCCAGTTATTCCCCCGATATCAGCATCCGCGTCGCGGTGATTGAGGAAAACGCGGTCGAACGCGAGTACTTGCTCGCCCTGGTCTCTCGCGCCCCCGGCGTGAAGGTCTTGGCCGCCTACGGCAGCCTTACCGGGACCGTGGCGGAACTGGAGCAGGAACCGCCGGACCTGGTCATCGCCGATCTCCGGGTCCTCGACGATTTCACGGTGAACTGGCTGCGAAACTTCCGCGCCGTTCTGCCGCATACCGCCATGCTGGTCCTCTCGGACGAGAAAGAGCGCGAGCCGGTCTTCCAGGCCCTGGAGGCCGGCGTTTCCGGGTGGCTGCAAAAACCGTGTACGGGGGACCAAATCGTGCGCGCCATCCTGGTGCTCCACGACGGCGGGGCGGTGTTGTCGAGCCCCGTCGCCCGGCAAATCCTCAAGTACTTCCACGCCCGAGGCACATCGGTGGATTGCCTCAGCCACCGCGAGCGCGAGGTCCTGAACCTGCTGGGCCGCGGACTCCAAGCCGCGGACATCGCCGCAAGACTCGGCCTCACCCCCTCCACCATCCGCACCCATGTGCGGAACCTGCTGCAGAAACTCAAGGTCACCTCCCGCACCGAAGCGGTGGCCAAGTACCTGAACCCGGTCTCTTGAACTGGATACCATGCGCTCCACACTCCTCCTCCTTTTCGTCAGCCTCCTTGCCGCGCCCACCCCGGCGGCCGACACCTCCACCCCCGCAGCAGACCCACACGCGGCCGATCCCCAAACCTGGCTACGGTCATTGGCCACCCAGTGGGCAGCCGGCCTCAGTTCCAATTCCCTCGTTCGGATGACGAATTCCCAACCGGCGACCCCAGGTTCTCCTCCTGACGCACACGCTTCGAGTGCCCCGGCGATGGTCACCGACTCCGCCCTCCGCCCCCCGCCCTCGTCCGCCGTAGCTTCAGCGAAGGCGGAGCAATCCGCACTTGCTTCCGCCGGCCTCCAGCCTCCCCTGGCTGCGCCGGAGGCTTCGCCGAGGCGAGCGCCCTCCGCGCTCGACGCCTCGAACGCCTTCTCGACCATGGACACCCTGGACGGCAAGCACAAGCTCGTCCTGGGCGACCTCGTTAGCTTCCGCATCGTTGAGGACCAGGAGGACCCGCGTGAAACCATTGACCCCAGGCTCGCCCTTCTCCCCATCCCCGTCACCGACTCGGGCGACCTCGAAGTCCCCTACATCGGCCGCTTCCCGGCCCTGGGCAAGACGTGCAAACAGTTGGCAGGTGAAATCAAGGTCGCGCTTGAGAAAAAATACTATTACCAGGCCACGGTCATCATCGGCCTGTTCCAGGTCACCAAGAGCGGCGGCCGGGTCTATCTCGTCGGCCAGCTCCGCACCGGCGGCGCCGTTGAGATCCCCGGCGACGAAGTCTTCACGCTCAGCAAAGCCATCCTCCGCGCCGGCGGTTTCACCGAGTTTGCCGACAAACGCCACGTGAAACTGACCCGCAAGAGCGGCGACGCCGGCGCCCAGACCACGAATGTCACCGTCGATGTGAGCGACATCTTGGAGAGGGGAAAAACCGAGGGCGACCTGAAGCTCGAGCCCGGCGACCTCATCTTCGTCCCCAGCCGCACTTTCAACTTCTGACCTCCGCCCCCCGACCTCCGACCCCTGACCCCCCATGCCCTCCCCTCCCGCCCCCGCTCCCCCTCCCGACGGCGCTGCCGTCCCGTACGCCGGCTACCCAGGCGCCCCCGCCTACCCGGCCGCTCTGCCACCTGGCGCGGCGCCTTGGCACTTCCGGCGGTATCTCACGTTCCTGCGCCGGGAATGGTGGCTTGTCCTGCTGTCCGTCCTCGTCTTCGCCGGTCTGGCCGCCGCCTACATCGTGCAGTGGCCCGCCAGCTACGCCTCCACCGCCCACCTATGGGCCGCCGGCAGAACCGGCCTCCGCCTCAACGAAGGGGCCACTTACGATGAAGACGCTCAGACCTTCGCAGGCACCCAAATCGAATTGCTCCAAAGCGACGTGATCCTCGGGCGCGCCTTCAATCGGGTTCACGATACCCTCCACCTGAGCTTTCCCACGAATTCCGAAGGCAAACCTCTCCTCCCCGCTATCAGGGTCTCCCAACTCCCCAAGAGCGCCGTCCTCGAGCTCAGGGCCAAAGGCCCCTCCCGGAAGCTTGTGCCCGCCTTCCTGAGCGCCGTCATGGACGAGTTCCTTGCCTACAAAAAGGAAGTGCGCTCGGCCACTTCCGGCGGCTCCTATGCCTCCGTCTCCGAGCAGACAGCCAAGCAGGAGGCCGAACTCAAGGCCGAGCAGGACAAGCTCAACGCCTATATGCGCGAGAACAACGTGGCCGTCCTTGAAGAGCGGGCCAAGGCCGCCAGCGCCTACCTCATCCAACTCCTCGCCCAATCCTCCGAACTCAAGCTCCAGCTCCAGCTCCTGGAAGCCGCCGCCGCCGAAGGGCCCTGGGCCATCGGCGCCTTTACCAACGCCCTCGCCGGCGCCCCCGACCCCCGCCAACTCGCCAACCCAGCCCTCCCCTTCGCCAGCCCGCCCCCTGAATTCCTGAGCGCCCAACAGGAACTCGAAAAAGTCCGCATCCTCCGCGCCCGGCTCAGCAAATATCTCCGCCCCGAGCACCCCAAAATCGTCAAGCTCGATGAACAAATCGCCCAGGCCGAAAAGCTCCTCGAATACTTTAGCCGCCAGAGCCGCGAGCAGCTCGCCAGCGCCAGGCAGACCGTCAAAATGAGGACCGACCGCGTCCAGGAAACCATCAAGGAATGGGAGACCAAGGTCAATGACGCCAGCGAACGCATCGCCGAATACGAACGCCTCAAACTCAACGTCGACCGCCTCCAGGCCCTCCACGCCAGCCTCCTCAGCCTCCTCCAAAGCGTCGATGTCTCCCACAACCTCGACCAGGAGCAGATCACCATCCTCGACCGCCCTTCCGAGGCCAAAGACGCCAAAAAGTCGGCCCTCGTCACCGCCTTCCTCCTCTTCCTCGGCCTCGGCGCCGGCCTTGGCCTCGTCTTCCTCGTCGAACAATCCGACGACCGGGTCAGGTCCCTCGAAGAGCTGACCGGCCGCTTCGACGAATGGGTTGTCGGCCAGGTCCCCGAAGTCCCCAAAGCGAGGAAGAAAAAGCGGCCCGCCTTGCTCGAGGCGAATGACGGCCGCCATGCCTTTGCCGAGTCCTACCGCAACCTCCGCTCCGCCCTCGCGTTCGCGACGGGCTTCAACGGCGAAGACAAGCCCAAGCTCCTCCTGGTCACCAGCGCCATTCCCAATGAAGGCAAGTCCACCGTGGCGGCCAACCTCGCCCGCACCCTCGCCTTCGCAGGCGCCCGCGTCCTCCTGGTGGACGGCGATATGCGCCGCGGCGTCCTTCACCACCTTTTCGGCCTGCCCCAGGAACCCGGCCTCTCCGACCTCCTTTCCGACGGCGGCGACCTCCTCAAATCCGTCAAAGACATCCCCCTGGCCCCCGTCAATGGCGCCCCTCGCCCCACTCCCTCGTCCGCCGTAGCTTCAGCGAAGGCGGAGCACTCCGCCCCTCCCTCGTCCGCCGTAGCTTCAGCGAAGGCGGAGCCCTCCGACACTCCCTCGTCCGCCGTAGCTTCAGCGAAGGCGGACCACTCCGACACTCCCTCGTCCGCCGTAGCTTCAGCGAAGGCGGACCACTCCGACACTCCCTCGTCCGCCGTAGCTTCAGCGAAGGCGGAGCACTCCCCTCTGACCTCTGGACAGCTCCACCTCCTCCCCCGTGGCAGATCGGTGGACACCCCCGGCGAGCTCCTCCTCGGGCCCAACTGCAGCCGGTTGCTGGAACGCGTCCGCCAGGAATACGACTGCGTCATCCTCGACAGCATCCCCGTCTTCGCCGCCGACGACACCACCAGCCTGGCGCCCAAATTGGATGGCATCCTCTTCGTCGTCCGCAGCTCCTTTACCAGCGCCGACACCGCCCGGAGCGCCCTGGAACTCCTTTACGAACGACAGGCCAAAGTCCTGGGCCTCGTCTTCAACCGCGCAAACAGCCGCTCCGGCTCCTACAAATACTACAAATACGCCAGTTACTACCAAAACTCGAAAAACGGAAAATAGCAGGCTGAAAATAGAAAGCAGAAAGCTGAAAACAGAAAGCAGAAATCCATTTCAGGTTTCAACTTTCAAACCGGAAAGTAGAAAGCAGAAAATAGAAAGCAGAAATCAATTTCAGCTTTCAGCTTTCCAAATTTCTGCTTTGCCTTCGAGCTTTCTGCTTTGTTTTTGAGATTTCTGCTTTCTGCTTTCCACATTTCTGCTTTTTGATGAACGGCCGCCTTCCAGGCGAATTCCGGGACCGCACCAAGCGTTATGCCGCCGCGGCGATTCGGCTTTTTGTCAAACTGCCCAAACAGAAGGAAGAGGTGAGAGTGCTTGGAAAGCAGTTGCTGCGCTCGGGCACATCCGTCGCTGCCCATGTCCGCGAAGCTTCTCGCGCCCGATCCGATGAAGAGTTCGTCTCGAAGCTCGGCGGCGCTCTTCAGGAAGCCGACGAATCCGCCCTCTGGCTGGAACTCCTGCGTGAACACTGTGCCATCCCCTCTGCCGACACGTTGCCAATGGAAACGGAAGCCGATGAACTCATCGCGATCATGATCACGATGATCAACCGAACGAAGGGAAAAAGCTGAAAGCTGAAAGCTGAAAGTTGAAAGTTCAAATCAATTTCTGCTTTCTGCTTTCCCAATTTCTGCTTTTCCCTTGCCAATTTCTGCTTTGAAATGAGCGCCCCCGGCCTCCGTTTTGGCGTTTGCCACGCTGCGGGAATCTGGTAGATTTACCGTATGCCGCTTGTGCTACAACTTGACCGGATGACGTTGGAAGAAAAGCTCCGCGCTATGGAAGCCCTCTGGGACGACCTTTGCCGTCGAGAAGAAGCTGTCCCTGTGCCGCAATGGCACAAGGACCTCCTGGACGAACGCGAGCGCCTGGTCCGGGAGGGCAAAGCGCGATTCATTGACTGGGAGACCGCCAAAAAGCGCATCGCCGAGCGGACCTCATGAGGATCGAGGTCCTTGACATGGCGGCCGAAGACCTGATTGAAGGCCTCCACTTTTATGAGGACCAACAAGCCGGCCTCGGCTCTTATTTCCTGGCCAATCTCCATGCCGACATCGAATCCCTCCGCCTTTACGGCGGCACCCACCGCCAGGCTTACCTCGGCTATCACCGCCTCTTATCCAAACGATTTCCCTTTGCCGTGTTCTATAAAGTGCAGGATGACACCGTATTCATCTATGCAGTAATCGACTGTCGCCGCGATCCCGCGTGGATTCGTCGCCGCCTGGAATAGCCCTGGCCGCTGACGACTGACGAGTGACGAGTGACGAGTGACGAGTGACCACGGACCACTGCCCACTGACCACTCACCACTGACCACTGCCCCCTGGCCCTTTCTGCTTTCCGCTTTCCCAATTTCAGCTTTTCCCTTGCCAATTTCTGCTTTGAAATGAGTGCCCTCCGCCGTCCGGCCCCCGGCGCCCGTGCATCAATCCACCAATGCACCAATCCGCCGCTGACTGTGGACCGCCCTGCGCCCGCCCATTTCTGCTTTCTGCTTTCCAAATTTCTGCTTTTCCCCGCCCCCCCTTTGGCATGAGATCTGCCTTCTAGACTGGCGATGAAATGCCTTTGGCTGCGGCTCGCCGCGTTCGGTCTCAGCCCTGCTGGAATTCTGGGGGCCTCATCTGCCGCATGCCACGCCGCCGATTTCTACGTCGCCACCAATGGAAATGACTCAAATCCGGGCACGATTGCCCAGCCTTTTGCCACCCTTGAGGCGGCTCGAAACGCGGTGCGGTCTCTAAACCAAGCAGGTCCCCTCCCAGCCGGCGCGATAAACGTCTGGTTGCGGGGAGGCAGATACATGAGGCAATCGCCGTTCACGCTCACTTGTTGGGCAACGCCAACTGACAGCGGCACGCCAACTTCGCCAATTGTCTATCAGGCTTATCCGGGAGAAACTCCAATCATCATCGGCGCCATGAGCGTCACAGGTTTCCAGTCCGTGACGGATCCGGCCATTCTTGCCCGGCTTACCTCCGCCGCCCAAACGAATGTGTTGGTGGCCAACCTCGTGGCGCAGGGCATCACAAACAGCGTGTCAGGCTCGCTTGGGCTCATCCCGCTTGCCAGGCACGGCTACGGTCTTTGGTGGAATTGGACCGGCCAGAACGAATTGTTCTTTCAGGACCAGCCCATGCAGCTCGCTCGCTGGCCAAACTCGAACTGGCTGACCATCGCGTCTTCTCCCCTTCCCGGAACGAATTCGTTTGGATACACCGGAACGAATCCGTCAACCTGGGCCAGCTTGAGTGACGTATGGGTTCATGGCTACTGGCACTATGATTGGGCAGATGAGTGCGACCAGGTGGTCTCGATTGACACGACGAACCACGTCGTCTACGTCTCGTCCCCCGCAAGCATCTACGGCTACGCCATAAACCAACGGTTCTACTTTCTTAACGTGCTTGAGGAACTCGATTGCCCAGGTGAGTATTACATCGACCGTGTGAACGGACTTGTATATTTCTGGCCACCGAGCAGCATCGCAGGCGGAAATGCGTTTATCACCACGGTCGGCGCGGGTGCCGGGACTTGGAACGGTGCGCTGGTGAACTTTCAATCCGTGTCCAACATCCTTTTTTCTGGCATTACATTTGAGGGCGCCGTCGGGCCGCTCGTTCATCTGGACCGTGGGCAGAACAATGTCATCTCGAATTGTATGTTGAACGGCAGTTCCTGCGACGGCATGGAGCTGTGGGACACAATCGCAACTCGTGCGAGCTACTCCACCATTGCCAATGCCGGTGCGATGGGTATATATGTCTATGATGATACCAGTGATCGTCTCACGCTGACGCCCGCAAGCAATTCCGCGACGTGCAACACCATTTACAACATTAGCCGCCTCTGCTGGACCTATAATCCGGGCGTCTCCCTGGAGGGTGTCGGAAACTATGTCGCGCACAATCTTATCTACAATGCCCCGCATAACGCGGTTTTGGTTTCCGGCAACAACCATGTTATTGAATACAACGAAATTCATCATGTCTGCAACGAGACGGCCGATGCTGGCGCGTTGTACATGGGTCAAAGTTGGACTCAGCGTGGCAACATTATCCGATACAATTACATTCACGACATAAACCTTGGTGGAGGGGCTACGGACCCCTCGGGTGTAGTGGGAGTTTACCTTGACGACTTCTTTAGCGGAACCACCGTGTTTGGCAACATATTCTGCGCGGTGGATCATGGCATCGAGATAGGGGGAGGACGTGACAACAATGTTCGGAATAATATCTTTGCTGGGTGTACTAGTTGCGCCATTGAGGGAGACCAGCGTGGACTCTATTGGGAGGCCAATTTGGTCACCAATGACAATTCTGCCCTGTGGACGGACCTCAACTCCACGCCATACCAAGTTCCGCCTTGGAGTATTCAGTACCCAGCTTTGGTGAGTATTGCAACAAATAATCCCGGAGCCGCCTTGGGAAATGTAATCCAGCAAAATATCTGCTACAATGGCCAGTGGCTCCAACTGGTCGAGAATGCCAGCGCCGTGATGCAGATAACTAATAACTTCACATCCGGCGATCCACAATTTGTGAACTATCCTCAACGGAATTTCAATCTCTTGACAAGCTCCCCGGCTTGGGCGCTCGGTTTTCAACCGATACCGGTCACGAGGATAGGAGCGGTGCCAGTTGCGCCCGGACACTTGAGAGCGATTGGCCCCCCGTAGACCTACCGACTCGTCCCCCCAGCAAGCCAAGTCATGCTCATAAGCTGGCACCAGATGTCTGTTTGGTCACAGCTCCTGCTGGGGCGGCGTGCCCCCGCTAACGCCAGCCAGACGCGCTATACCCGAATGGGCCAGGCCATGGCTACCGGCTTGGCAGGCAAGGGGGTGGCTGTTCTGGTTAGCCTCGTATCGGTTCCCTTGACGGTCCGGTATCTCGGCGGAGAGCGCTATGGCCTGTGGATGGCGATAAGCAGCATGCTGGCCTGGCTAGCCTTCGCAGACCTTGGCCTTAGCAACAGCCTCATAAACGCCCTGGCAGAAGCATACGGAAGACAGGACAAAGAAATAGCTCAGAGGCACGTCTCTTCCGCCTTCTGGTTGCTCACTGCCGTCGCGGGCGTCCTAGGCATTATCGGCTTCGCTACCATCGAGTCCCTGGACTGGGCGACCGTCCTGAACGTGAGAACGACGCAGGCGCTCGCCGAGGTCAGACCCGCGATCCGCACGGCTTTCCTTATATTCCTCCTCCAATTCCCGCTATCGATAGTTCCTAAGATACTGACGGCCCACCAGGAATTGCGGATTGCGAATTCCTGGTCGGCGGTCGGGAACGTGCTCAGCCTTTTGAGTCTCCTTGTTGCGGTGTTTTTCCACGGCGGTTTGGTGGCGCTCACGCTCGCCTCTGCGGGAACCACGACGCTCTGCGCCTTCGTCAACGCCATCTGGCTCTTTTCGATCAACCAGCCCCATCTTGTTCCAAAGATCGGCATGATCTCGCGGCAGAGCATCCGCCAGCTCGTCAAATTAGGCTGGATGTTCCTCACGCTCTCGCTTTGCAGTATATTCCTTTACCAGTTTGCCAGTGTAATAATATGTCATTATTCTGGGCCCGAGGCGGTGACTCCCTATAGCATAACGTGGCGCCTGTTTTCGCTGATGCTTGTCCCGGCGACTATCATTTCCACGGCCCTGTGGCCAACCTACACCGAGGCTCTCGTGAGGAAGGATCTTGGCTGGGTGAGACGGACCTTTTGGGCAACCATGAAATACACGCTCATCCTCAATGGGGCCGTATCCTTCTGCCTCATTCTCGGTGGAAAGCACTTCATACGCCACTGGGCAGGCCCCGCCGCGGTGCCCAACCTCGTGATGCTTCTTCTGATGTCCGTTTGGTTCACGACAAACTCGGTCGGCGGCGCCATAGCCACCCTTCTGAATGGCGCCGGCCGTGTTGGCATCCAGGTTCTCGTTGCCCCCCCAACAGCCTTGGCCAGCCTTGCAGGAGCTGTGCTGGCCGCCCCGGGCTTTGGCCCAAACGGTGTTCTCGGCGCCATGGTGCTGGCCTACACGATAGGGCTCGGGGTACTAGCCCTTTGCCTGCCCCGACTACTCCGGAACGTCTTTCGCGTGCCTGTTGCCTCCTTGAATTGCCGGCTGCTCACTTAGCCAATCAATGAGAAATCACTATTCCATGCGATATGTTAAGCCCGTCGCCAGGTTGATTCTTCGTCCCTTACGGAGGTGCCTCGTTCTGCTCGCTGCGGCCAAGACTTGGCTGCTGCGTACCGATCTGCCGCGCTGGAAGAGAGTCTCTAAGCAGCCCCCACCATGGGACGAGCGAAATCGACTGCTCGCCGCCCTTGTTCCACCAGGTGCCGCCGTGCTGGATCTCGGATGCGGAGCGCAGACCCTTCGGGTGCACCTGAAGCCGGGCTGCCATTACCAACCATGCGACATCATTCCGAGCTCTCCGGATGTGATCCACTGCGACTTCAACTCCGGCAATTACCCAGTTCTCAACCGGAAATACGACTTTGTCGTTTGTAGCGGCGTCTTCGAATACACGCGGGAACCTGTTCGCTTCATTCACGAGATCAAGGAGTATGGCCGAGTTCTACTGCTGTCTTTTAATCCCCGCCGTCCAGCAGAGTCTCTCGTCGGTCGTTTTGCGCTCGGCTGGGTCAACCACTTGAGCCAGGATCAGATCGAGGGTCTCTTCTCGGACAACGGTCTCGTTTGGAGGCTCGTTCGTCGAAAACCTGTGCCCCCGGCCGGCGACGAGCTGATTTACGAGCTCCGCAGGGGAGATGCGCAAGTTGTCCGAAAGTAGAGTATCCTACGCGAACCATAGACCAACCGCGCGGCACGGTCGCGCTCAGCCCGGCAACCGTCCCAACCGGTGCTCCGCGCGCCCTCTCCTGTTGTACACTCTATGCTGCGGGGCATGGACAGCAATGACACGAACACCGAAATTCAACGCTGCACCCGACACTCGAACGTTGCCATGGGCATCCGGAACGTTCTAAACGAGGTCGTGGCGGTCGGTCTGTGCTCAGGCTGCGGGGTCTGCGCAGCGCTCTGCCCGGTCAGGACGTTGCGAATGGGATTCAATGCAGCCGGCGAGATCGCGCCGACAGACGGCACCAAGTGCCTGCCGCGCTGTACCATATGTCTCGACGTCTGCCCGCTGTTCGACTGCTCCGCGGACGCGACCGCAATCGCCCACGGCCTTTTTCAGGACGTCGCAGGAAATCACCACGATCCAGTGTTGGGCTACCATCTCGGGGCGTACGTCGGGCACGTCACGGACGAAATCCAAAGATTGAACGGGGCTTCGGGCGGAATTGCCTCGTGGTTCTTGGCCCAACTACTGCGTTCGGACCTGGTCGATAGGGTTATCGCCGTCAGGGCGACGGAAGCGCATGGCAAACTGTTTGAGTATTGCGTCTGCGATTCTCCGGCGGCGGTACTGCGCGCTTCAAAGAGTGCCTACTATCCAGTTGAATTGTCCGATGTGCTGCGCGTGGTCATCGGGAACCCAGGACGCTACGCCGTGGTGGGACTTCCTTGCTTCGTTACAGGTCTCAGGCTTGCAGCGCGCCGCGATAAGCGCCTTAAAGAGCGACTTCGGGTGCATGTAGGTCTGGTGTGCGGCCAGCAGAAGTCCGCCGCGTTCACTAATTACCTAGTTAGCAGAATGGGCCTCGATCCGAGGCAGGTGAATAAAGTGTGCTTTAGAGGCAAAGATCCAGCTAGGACCGCATGCGAGCACACCGTCCTCACCGCTTCTGACGGCGTCCGGGCTGCCAGTTCCTATGGGTGTGACGGTGTTCACGAAGTCTTCAGAACAGGGCAATTTAAGCTGCCGGCATGCAACTACTGTGACGATGTATTCTCGGAACTTGCCGACGTGGTGTTCATGGACGCCTGGTTGCCTCCATATATGTTCGACGGGCGGGGCACAAACATTGTTGTCACCCGCTCACCGCTAGCGGAGTCAGTTCTCAAAGACGGCGCGGCCCAGGGCCGTCTTTCTCTCGCTCGAGTTGCGGCGAATCGCGTGGTGGAGAGCCAAGAAGGCCGGGTTAAGGACAAGCGCGAGAGTCTTTCGCACCGACTTTGGCTCGATTGGCGAGGCGGGCGCCGCATGGCAAGGCGGCGCGTGGCCCCTGCCAAGCCTGGAATTATAGAGCGTATCGCCCTTAGAAGGATGGACAGCATCGGGAGTGCAAGCCGCCTGGCCGCGCTTGAGGCCTCTGGGGGAGGCCCGAAAGAATGGCTCGATGCGTCCACACGGTATATCACGCCGGAGCTTAGGCGAAACGCAAACTTCACGAAAGCGCTCCGCATCGGCCTGAAACTACTTCAAGCTGCGCGAAAACTCAGGACATCGCTGCACGACATCGTCCTTAAGCGAGACTTTTTAAGCCCCGCGGGATCGAAAGCAAATAATGAACATCCTCGTTAGCGGATGCATTTATGGGGCTGGCAACATCGGCGACGAGGCCATTCTCGAGGGGCTACTGCCGCTGTTGCCGCAAAAGTCCGAGGTACGCGCACACGCCGAGAATCCCGCCCTCTTTCGATCCGTTCATCGACTACGGTGCTTCCCGACTACTTTCTGGGGACTGCTGAGAGGTCTGGTCTGGGCTGACCGCATCGTGCTCGGCGGAGCTAGCCTTCTGACAGACCCCTTTGGCCCCTGGTACCCGATACAACACTGCTGTAGGCTACTGCTATGGAGCCGCCTCATGGGCAAACCGGTTATGTTCGCAGGAATTGGTGCGACCAAGGTCACCAGCAATGAGTCGCTCGCCTTGGCAAGGTGTTTTTACTCAACGGCCGATTATTTCACGGTTAGGAACGAGCTGTCAAAGGCGGCAATCCTGTCGCAGATTCCTTACGACCCTAACCGCGTGATTGTGTCCGCAGACCCCGCTTTCGGCATGCAACCGGGCTCGCTCGCGTCCGGCGTTCGGGCCAAGCTGACCGAGTTAGGGATCAAGACGGACGAGCGTCCCCTCGTGGGGGTGAGCGTAGTAAACGAGTCTTTCGCAGATCGCTCCGACTACCACGTTCAAATCGCAAAGGCCTGCGATGATTTAGTCAGCAAGCACAATTGCAGGGTGGTTTTCCTATGCTCGGAGATACGGGACGGTGAGAAGTTCGATCAGGCCGCTTCTCGCCGAACAGCGCGTTATATGAAACAGGAGTACTGCGCTCTGCCAGCTAGATTCTACCCTCCCCAGGAGTTTCTTGATCTCATAAGTGCCTTTGACTGTGTGATCACCATGCGCATGCATGTGCTCATTCTTGCTGCCGTGGCTGGCGTACCGGCGGCAACTATCGTTCGGGAGGAGAAGGTGCTTCAGATCCTTGGCGAATTGGGCCAGAAGCCCTGTGGCACTGTTGATAAGGCAGTGTCCGGGGAGGTGGTCGAACAGGTGACCGGCTTTCTTCGGTCAAGGAAGGTGGAATCGGCACGACTCCTCAGGGCCGTAAAGGCCCAGAGGGAGCGGCTCTCCTTGACTCGAGAAACGCTCGAGCGCTGGACCGCTCAGCATAAGCGGGCGAACCGGCCGCGAGCCGCCGCTTGGTTTGCTGAGGCATGTCGTGTTCTAACCCGTAAGCCATTTGCTGCATACTACTCCCAACAATCCCCGCTCGTGGGTGGGGGCCAATCGCCGCTAGGTGCGAAACGATGAACTCAGCGAAGCGACTCGCTTATGATGTGGTCTTGGCCTGCCTGCGCGGCATGGGTATGCGAGGCGGCAGCGCCCGGCCGGCGGTCACTTTTTTCAAGCCAGACCGCATTGGTGACTTCGTGCTCGCCACGGGAGCGATCCGATTTTGCTCCAGAGTGTTCGGTGGAAACTCGCAGGTGCTCGCGGTGTCCTCCATGGTCGCCCCGCTCGCTCCACGCGATCAACACGTCGATGCTTTCGGTCTAAAGGACACATGGAACGTGGAGGCCGTAGCTCTGGCAGCGGTGGAGTTCGCAGGGGAGTGGCGCGGTAAAGCCTACGGTCACTCATGCGGCTCCAGGATGCTGCAGCCAGAGGCCGTGACTTGGCTGGCACTTCCGGCTCGATTAGAGTGAACTTTGCGAAGGTACTCGTTTATAAGGCGGTCCTCGGACTGCTGCGGAGCGCGCGCCTGGGCACGCCCAAGCCTGCCGCTGGTGTTGTCCTTTTCAAGCCCGATCGAATCGGCGATTTCGTGCTGGGAACCGGCCTTGTCAGACTGTGCTGCGACTTGTTTCGGGGCAGGCCCGTGGTTCTCGTTACCTCCTCTTTGGTCGCGCCGCTTGCTCGGCGAGAGCTCCAGGGAATTCAGGTCGTCAAGGTCCCCTATGGCAAACAGAGTCTTCGAGGCAGCCTGATTTCGAGCTATGTTGCTGCTAGACGCGCCCTGCGTGATGTCAAGGGTGGGATTTTGGTATCCATATGTTATCATCCCACACTCTACGAAGACCTCTTGCTCGAAGGCTTTGGCAGCGGCGCCAGCTACGGATGCGCTGGAACGGATCTCGGCACGTGCCCCGAGTTGTCACGTTCCCGGCGTTTCCGGCCGACCCACGAGTTCGACTATCCTAAGGCGACCAAGCGAGGACAACCGCCCCTGGAATTAGAGGCCCATCGGCGCCTGGGCGAACTAATTGCAGGCAGGCCGGTGTCACTCGAAGAGGTTTGGCCTGGCCTGAGGACTTTTCAATCCCAGGGCAATGGAACGCTGCTTGTGCTGCCGCGAGGGAGCCAGCCGGTCAGAGATTATCCGCCCGAGCTTCTAGCGAGCGCTATCGCCCTCGCCAAGCTTCCGCCGCACGCGGAAGTCAGGATCTGCGGGGAGGAATCCGTGAAAGGTGAGCTCGAGAACCTGGCTGCTTCCATTACCAGGCGCTCTGGCCACAATAACGTTCGCCTCGTCTGCCCGGGCTCCGTGCTGGGGCTCGCCGAGGAAATTGCTGCCAGCCAGTGCGTACTGACAATGGAGTCTGCCGGGGCGCATCTGGCAACTGCCCTGGACAAACCGGCCGTCATTATCCTGGGTGGGGGCCACTTCGGTCTCTTCAGCCCCTGGCAGAACTCGGCGCGCCAGCGCTGGCTTTGGCGGGAAACGGATTGTTACAACTGCGACTGGGAGTGCCGACACTCGAGGCCCCTCTGCATAACGGGCATTCCGGCGGAGCGCATCGGAGCTTGCATTCATGAGCTTTGGCAGCAGACGTAATTCCGCCCCCCGCCTCCCACACCCTTGGGGTGCTCGCGGGCTGCTTCTGGCTTTCGCGGGCTGTTTCCTTTTCCTGCCGAACACAGATGCTTTCATGGCCCGGCTTCAGTCATTCCCCGGGCTTTTTGAGGCGGTGGGCGGTTCGATCACGGTTGAAATCAGCCGGCTTTTCACGCCGCTGGTCGCGACCGGGCTTGTCCTGGTGCTGATGGTATTGAAGTGGCGTTTTCCCAGAAGCCCAGCATTTTACACTACTTGCCTTGTCTCCGTTCTGACACTTGGGTGGGCGTGCTGCATTTCCCTGGGAAAAGGCGCTGGCTACATGGCTATTCGTACGGATTCATTCTTGAACATTGTGATCGTCACCCTGGCCTTTCTCGTCGGCTGCTTGTTGGCTTCGCGGCCAAGGTCGCTAATCCCCCTATTCGTAGGTATTGGCTTCGCTGTCCTCCTAAAGCTCGCTTACTCTGTACTGATGTTTCGCCACTTCGGCGGAATCGAGCTCATGAGCGGTGTGGAGACAATCCAGGGCGATGGCGGCACTCTTGAAACGCAAGCATTTTTGGCAGCAGTGACCGCGGCCATGGCCTTTGACGGCGTGCTCCGCAAGAAATGGAAGTTCGCGCTCTGCATGACGCTTCTCTGCCTGATCCTTGCGGGCGGTCTGGCGGCCAGCTTCCGCCGGATGCCGCTGCTAACGATGGCCGGCGTAGGCCTCGGCAGCATGCTGCTGGTGTCGTGCCTGCAAGGGCAACTCAGGCGTGGCCTTGCCGTCGCCACAGGAGCGTGCGCAATCTTAGCGCTGGTCATTTCAGCAACTGCCGTGGGTGTCTTCGGCCTTGAGCAGGCCACGGATCGTCTGGCTAGCCTAAGTCTGTCCAGCCAGGGCGCCAAAAAACTGGGCGAGTCCAACAAGGAGTACGTGGACGAATGGACCGCCTTCGCGTCTATTCTGGAGCGCTCGGCAGGAGTTGGAGTGGGCTTGCGGGAAAGTTATGGAATTCACCGACTGATCGATGACGGCTCCGCGGAGCGTATTCCCTTGCACACCGGTTGCTTCGAATTGTGGGCTTCTTTAGGAGTGGTCGGCGTTGTCTATCACCTCACGTTGTTCCTTTTCCTACCGTTGGTGAGCATTCGCCGCGCTCTGCGTGCGAGGCCGTCCATCAGCGACGGACCTTTCTTCTCGGCTTCGGCAGCTCTTCTGCTGTGGAATGGATTGGCCCCCCTCGGATCCCCCTTTCACTGCTGCCCGCAACTCTGTCTCCTGTTAGGGCTGGGTTTGGGCTGCATGGCGAGTGTGAGCGCCACCGTTGCAGGCTCCTTCGCCGCGACTGCACGTCCAAAGCGGCTCCTTGCTCGCCGCGTCCTCGGTCCTCGACCTGGCCAGATGCGAAATGCTCCAAAGCCGGCGGGCCATACATTTTACCGAGCCAGGCGGCCAGGAATAGAGCGCCGAGGCACAAGCCCTCCCCCGTGGGTTGGAGCTCAAGATGCGCATATGAGGCCGGGGGCCAAGCCCCGGCTTGTGATTACCATTGTTGCCGCAACGCTAATGGCAGGCGGCATGGTGGAACATAACCTGCGCAGCCTGATGTTGCAAAGGGCCGGCTTCGAGCATACGGTGCAGAATAGCAGCAGGCGGGATGACACTGGTGAGTTCCTTGCGCGTTATGGGGGCCAGCGCGCTGACCGCTCCTCGATGATTCTGACGGAGACATGAGTGATCCATTCTTCTCGATTGTGACGGTTACGCTCAATTGCCGCCAAGACGCGCTGCTGACCGCCCGGAGTCTCTGGAGCCAAGAGGGAGCCAGTTACGAGTACGTTGTTAAGGATGGCATGTCAGGCGATGGTACGCCGGAGGCCATCCGGCGTGCTGGCAAAGCTGTGGTCAGGGTGCAGCGCGACAGTGGGATTTTCGACGCGATGAACCAGGCCCTCCGGTACTGCACGGGAAGGTACGTCCTCTTTCTCAACGCCGGAGACATACTGGTCAGGCCCGATGCTCTTTCGGTCGTCGGCGGTTACGCAATGAATCGGGGCTTTCCGGAAATTCTGTACACTCATTACATTCATCTCTTGCAGCGTGCCGAGATCCGTCACCCATCGCGGCCAAGCCGCTTTTACCTGTTCCGCGGCACCGTCTGCCACCAGGCGACTTACGTGCGGCGCGACTGCTACGAGAGTTTTGGTGGTTTCGACCTATCCTTCCCGGTCCTTGCGGATGACGAGATGCTTGCGCGGCTTGTGTGCGGCCACGGGCTGAGAGCCGAACTTTGCCCCATTGTTTCGGTTGCCTACAAAGGGGGCGGCTTTTCGTCCACTCCTACAAATGTCCGGTGGGAATTCACGGGGCGGCGACGCATCCAAGAACGGTACTTTTCGTGCGCTGAGAGACTCCTATTCCGCGCAGTGCTCCTGGTTACACTCCACCCCCTGCGGGACTGGCTTCTGCACAGCTTCCGAAGTCGGCTGTATGCCCGAGCGCACCGCTGGGTGTCAAATCGTCTGGTTGGTGGGCCCTCGGTTCCGGCAGTGAATCTGAGGCGGGTGGATGGCGACTAAGCGTCCCCTGCTTGCCGGACGGGGGCGAGTGGCCGCTTCGAAGCCTGCGTCTGCCACATCGCCGGCCTGCAGAGTCTCGTGCGTCTGTTGCTTCAGGCCGTCCTACCTCGGGCGAGAGTTCTTGAAAAACCGGCAGCCAGAGCTGCAGGAGGCGCTGCAGTCCGGAACAGACAGAGAGAGGAGGGAGCAAAATATTCAATGAGCGAAATGAGTTCCCGTGGCCGACCGCGCCTGCAGCGAAGCGCCGACCTTTGGACTCAGCGGTCACTGCGGAGATGCCTTCTGGCGTGGGCGGGGCGAACCGCGGAATCAGTCGCGGGCATCTTTTCCTCGTTCCCTGCCGGCCCCGAATGGATTCTGTTTCCATACTATCACTGGGTGCTGGACGACGAGCGCGAATCGTTTTCTCGCCAACTGCGGTCCCTCCGGCATTGGGGTGATTTTATCACCCTGGATGAAGCGGTGGCGGCGCTTGGCTCCTCCTCCGGGCTGGGCGGGCGCTACTTCTGCCTGACGTTTGACGACGGTTTCCGCAACTGGATTACCAATGCCGTCCCTGTCTTGAAGGAGCTGGGCATCGCTGCCGCCTTCTTTTTTCCCACGAAGTATGTCGGTCTCGATGTGGATGCAGATTGGGAGCAGATTGCCCCGTTCTACCAGCACTCTTACTCCACATACGGGCGGTTTTTCGAATTCGTGACATGGGAAGATTGCCGGCGGATCGCGGCGGCGGGTTTTACCGTGGGATCGCACACCCACTCGCATGTCCGTTTATCTCAGTTGCCGCCCAGCGAAGCCGAGGAAGAATTGACCCTTTCCAAACAGATTATTGAGAAGGAATTAGGGGTGCCGTGCCGCCACTTTTGCTGTCCCTGGGGCCAGCCCGGGAAAGATTTCGACCCGGCGACACACCCTGAGCTCGCGCGCCGGTTGGGATATGTTTCATTTCTCACGACCCAAGAGGGAGCCAACTATTCCGGGCAATCGCCCTTCCACATCCGGCGCAACGATGTGGCACCGGGGCAAGGTCCGCTTCTATTTCGCTACCGTTTGCTTCACAGCCAGCGATGCCTCCTGCGCGGCCACCGCGAATTGGAGGACCATAAAATATGAGCAGTAACTCGTTCCCTCGGATAAGCATTGTCACCCCATCCTACAACCAGGGGCAGTTTCTAGATAAAACCATTCAGAGCGTTCTTACTCAGGACTACCCGAACGTGGAGTACATTGTTATTGATGGCGGATCAACGGACAGCTCCGTCGAAATCATCCACAAATATGCGGATCGGCTGGCTTACTGGGTGAGCGAGAAAGACAAAGGTCAATCTGACGCCATCAACAAGGGTTTCCGGCGGGCAACCGGCACCATTTTGGCTTGGCTCAACTCAGACGACTTGTATTGCCCAGGCGCCTTGAGCCGAGCGGCACAATTCTTCCGGGGACATCCGGCGTGCGGTGCTGTAATCGGAGACCTTGGGTTCATCGACAACGACGGCCGCGCGATGTACGTGAAGAAGGCCGTGCCCGTCAATTTCCGGCGGACGCTTTATAGCGGCTGTGCCGTGCCTGAGCCTGCGGCGTTTTACACGCGCGGAGCGTGGGAAGCGACTGGCGACCTTGACGTAGGCTTGCACTATCTCCTGGACTACGAGTATTTTCTGCGAATGCAAGCTCGGGGCGTCCGCTTTGGGCTGGTCAAGGCCCCGCTTGCCCAGTTCAGGCTCCATGCCGACAGCAAGACGGTGTCAGAATACCAGCGGTCATTCTGGGCTGATTTTGGTCGGGTCCAGGATCGGTACCTGAAAACCCCGTTTCACGGCACGTCGCGGGAGTACTACCGCCAGGCGATGAAGTGGCTCTACCGGCTGCAAATCTATCTCCTGCGCGCGGTAACGCGGGGAACGATTGTGCCATTCCGTGGTACCCGTGCCCGCAAGCGAGCGCTACGTGGGGCTCACCCTGACTCGTGAGGGGCTTGCATCCCAGAAGCTCGCAAAATCCGTGCGCATTGCATTGATTGGTACGTTCGGCGCCCGGCCAGACGAAGGCATGAGGAAGCTTTGCGCCCAATTCGAGTCTGCCGCGCGCCAGCATCACGACGTGATGACTTTGCAGACGGGCGACTTCTGCAAGGGACGCTCGTGGAACACGCTCCGCCGTTTTGGTCCGCGCTGTCTGCATTACGTCAACGGGCCGAGCATTTTCAGCCTGGTGGCGCTCAAGTTTCACCAGCTCACACTGCCCGGGCGTCCCGTCACCCTCGCCACCGGACTGCGGCCGTACCTGGGGAGAGCCGGGCGGTCGCTACTGCGCTGGCTGGCGCCGGACGTTTACCTGGCCCAATCACGGCGGTGGCAGAGGCTCTTTGCTGCCGCCGGTTCGCGCACCTCCGATCTCCCCAACGCCGTGGACACAACGCGCTTCGTTCCCGTCACGCCGGACCACAGGCGGGCGTTGAAAGCTCGGTGGGACATCCTCCAGGACAAGCCGGTGGTGCTGCACGTCGGCCACATACGGGAGAACCGACACCTCGAGAGTTTGCTCGAGGTCCAGCGGAGCGGGCGTTACCAGGTTTGGATTGTCGCCAGCGAATCCCAGTCGCAGCCTGGCCCACGCCGCGATGGTTTGGAGGCCGCCGGCTGTCGGCTTCACACCCGGTTTGTCCCGGCGATCGAGGAGGTCTATCAGGCTGCGGACGCCTATGTTTTCACTGTCAGAGTGCCGGCCGGGGATCAGTTTCCAAGACATTATCGTCAGGTGGGGGCCATTGATATGCCGCTTTCGATTCTCGAAGCAATGGCCTGCGGGCTGCCGGTCGTCACCACCCGGCAAGAAACGATTGAGTACTTCTGCGGCCCGGTGCGTGGATTGCGCACTTTTGATGGCACCGGGCGGGACTGCCTGGAGCAATTGGACGCGTTGCGAGGCACGCCGGTAGAGACCCGTCCTGCTGCCCTGCGATTTGACTTGGCGCGGGTTATGGACCAACTCGACGCTTTCTACGCGCGCGTCGCCACCGAGTGGAGTTTGCCCTGACTACCATCTACATTTTGGGCACCGACGGAGCCGGAAAAAGCACGACCGCTCGCCGACTCCTGGAATTGCAGCTCCCGGAACGGCGCGCCAAGTGCCTCTACTGCCAGCATCGCCCGCTCCTGCTGTGGCTTTTGAAGCTGCCGGCGCAGTTGCTGTTCATGCGGCGAACCGACCAGTTCAGGAATTACGGTCAATATAAGGCCCGGAAGAACGCGGTGAGCAGCCGGCGCCCGCGGCTGACCCGGCTTTACGCCCTGCTCTGGTACTTCGATGCGTGGCTCCAGACCTGGCCGAGGGTGCTGTGGGCGCGCCTGACCGCCGATGTCATCCTTCTGGACCGCTACTACCTCGACTGGGTGGTCAACCTCGGCGTGCTGAAAGGGAACTCGCTTGACGGGATGTTACAGGATGCCCGCCGGCTGGAGCGAGTGCTGCCAAAAGCGCACTTGCACGTGTTTCTCGATGTATCTGAAGCGACGGCCTTTCAGCGGAAGAATGATATTCAGTCCGTCGAATACCTGCGCGAGCGCAGGCAGCGTTACCTCCAACTGGCGCCCCACTACGGGTTCCAGGTCGCTGACGCCAACCAGGATGCGGAAGCCGTCTTCCAGCAGGTCAGGGCGCTGGTGGATGCGGCCTTGAAACCCGCCGCCGTCTTAGATGCCGCTCCCTCCGCCCGATGATTTTCTATGCGCATCTTCTTTGAGCTGCTCGGTTCGCCCTTCGCGGACAAGCCGCTCCGGCGATTTTCGGACGAGGAACTGCTCGGTGCTTACGATCTGGCCTTTCCAAATCGTGTCGCGTTGCTCTATCTCTCGCTCCACCGGCGTCCCGGCTGGGACGCGCGACTCGAAGAGAAGTACCAGACCCTCAAGGCGCGCGAGCAAATGACGTTCGACGTCATCGCTCAGGTGGCCAAGGTGCTCAACGAGTGGGGGCCTGATGAATACGTCATCTTCAAGTCCATCAAGCCGTACCCGGCGACGCCCAACGACACCGACGTCATCTGCTTTGCCGGCCCGCCCGGCTATGAGGAGATGTATCAGCACCTGCTGAAGCGGGGCTACATTTTCCATGAGTGGGCGCCGCAGCAGCGCACGGTGTATGACCCGCGCGGCGCCGGCAAGATCGGCGCTGGCAAGAAGGGCGGCACTTATTACATCGACCTCTACGCCGAGATTTCGACGGACTACTTTTCGTACATGAACAAGCATCGCCTGCGTCCTTTTGCCGTGACCCGGGAGATGAATGGCGTGCCGGTCAAGCTGCTCCGGCCTGAGCCGGAGTTGGCCATCGTCATGTTCCACTCGGTATTTCCCGAGCGCACCTTCCAACTCGAGCACTTCTACATGCCTTTGCATCTGCTGGCCAAGCCCGAGTTCGAGCTGGAGACGTTCATGCGGTTTGCGCGGAGGAGCGGCTCGGCTTACGCCGTAAAGACGCAGTGCGCGCTCATCGCCTCAATACACCGGGAGCACTTCGGCTTCGTGCCCGAGCCGGTCGAGAAGCTGCTGAAGGCACTTGGCACAAACCAACGGGAGGTGGTGCGCTTCAACGCGGAGGAGGGACGCACGCCCTACATGTTCTCTCCGCGGACGTTTTGGACGGCGTTCGCCATCAAGGCGCTGGAGTGGCACTGCTTCAAAAGCCTGCTGCGGCAGGGAGCCAAAATGCTGAACCCTAAGTTCTTTCTCGATGTCGTCCGCAGCCTCCGGAACCGCATGAGCGAGAGGGGTGCTTACGAGCTCCAGTAGATACGATGAATGTTGTTCTTCTCAACGATTACGCGTTTGTCGATGGAGGCCCAAGCCAGGTCGCGGTGTCCAGCGCCCGTGCGTTGTGCAGCCGGGGACATCGAGTTACGTTTTTTGCGCCAGTTGGGCCTGCAGCTCCCGAGTTGGAGACCATCCCCGGGCTGCGCGTTGTGTGCCTCGGTCAACACGACCTGCTGGGCGATCATAATCGGCTGCGCGCTCTATGCCGCGGGCTGTGGAACTTTGGCGCCGCAGCCGCCCTGCGCAAACTGCTGGCTGGCCAGGACCGAAGCGGTACTATTGTGCATGTGCATGGCTGGACAAAGGCCCTGACTTCGAGCTCGATCCGTGAGGCGGTCAGTGCCGGCTACCATGTCGTCCTCACCTTGCATGACTTCTACACAGTTTGCCCGAACGGCATCCTTTTCAACTATCCACGGCGGCAGATGTGCCAATTCCACCCTTTGGGCATGAAATGCCTGTCCGCTCGTTGCGATGCCCGCCACCACGCGCACAAGTGCTGGCGCGTACTGCGGCAGGTGGTCCAACACAGGCTGGGTCAGGTGCCGGAAGCCCTGCGCGATTTTATCACTATTTCGGATCTCAGTTGCCAGATCCTGGCACCTCACCTGCCGCGTCGTGCCCGACTGCACCGGGTCGGTAACCCCGTTGAGGCTGTCCCTTGCGAACCGGTGGCCGTGGAGCGCAACAGGCTGTTCACGTTCGTCGGGCGTTTCGCCCCCGAGAAAGGCCCCGACCTTTTGGCAGTTGCGGCCGCCCGATCCGGAGTTCAGGCGATGTTCGTCGGTGATGGTGCGATGCGTGACCGGGTCGTCTCGCTGTGTCCATCGGCGACCATAACAGGCTGGCTTCCCCACGAGCAAGTTCGATCGTGCCTCGCCTTGGGGCGAGCGCTGGTGTTGCCTTCGCGTTGCTACGAGCTTCAGCCCTTGGTTGTTCTGGAGGCGGCAGCGCTGGGCGTTCCCGCAATTGTATCGTCAACCTGTGCAGCGCGCGAAGCCGTGGAACACGAGGTGACAGGCCTGTGGTTCCGCAACGGGGACACCGCGGACCTGGAGCACTGCATACGGCGGCTGCTTGATGTAAGGTTTGCCCAGCGGCTCGGGAGGGCGGCTCACGAGCGTTTCTGGAAAATACCTCCGACCCTGGACGGATACGCTCGGAGGCTGGAAGAGGTATATCAGACCATCCTTGGTACCTGAGGCTGCTCAGCCATCATCCGCGGCCTCAGTGGCGCTGCCTCGGCAAAGAACCTCAGACTATGTCGAAAAGCAAAGTCTCCGTTGTCATCGTCACCCTGAATGCGGCAGGAAACATCGAGACATCTCTCGCTGGCATCTTTCAGCAGAAAGGCGACTGGGAAATCGACGTCGTCCTTGTGGATTCCTCCTCCGAAGACGGAACGCCCGACTTGGCGCGAAAGTTTCCCGTCCTCGTCCACACTATCGCGCGCAGGGAATTTCAGCATGGTCGGACGCGGAACCTGGGCGCGTCCATGACGCACGGCGACTATATCGTTTTTCTCCAGGGCGATGCCTGGCCAGCCAACGAGACCTGGCTCCAGGAGTTGCTGGCGCCTTTTTCGAGGAGTCCCGCCGTGGCGTGCGTTTACGGGCGCCAGCTTCCCAAGGATGATTGTGATCCGGTGAATCGATTTCGCATGGCCTGGAACTACCAGACTGAGCTGCTGGAAAAAAACAAGGCTCAGGAAGCCCGGCTAGCCCATCGTGTATACTTCTTCTCGACCGCCAATTGCGCAATTCGCCACGCAATCTGGCAGGAGTTCCGGTTTCCTGAGGACATCCGGATCTTTGAGGACACGACCTTTGCCAAACGAGTCATCGGCGCCGGGTACACTATCGTTTACAACCCGCTGGCCTGCGTGGTACACTCCCACAACCTGGGCACACGCCAGATTCTGCAACGATACCTTGACATGGGCTATGCTCAGGCCAAGTATCGCTTCTCCGAAAACCAGGGCCGAAACTTCCGCTCAGAAGGAGTCAAATATCTGCGCGAGGGTTTGAACACGATTTCGCGGGAGGCGGGTCCCCTTTGGGCCGCGAAGTTTCTGCGGCACACCGCGGCTGGTTACATCGGCCTTACCTGGGGACGTATTCTCTACCGGCTCGGAGTTCATCTCGAATAAACCTTAATATCCTCAAGGAGTTAACCGGCGTCTGTGTTGCTCCGGCCGGTTTGAGGGGATTCCTTGAAGCTGCCGGTGCGCTTCGTCAAGACAGATCTCTGTGCCAGCAATGCGGCACCGCAGCCCGCGCTTACGCCGAGAACAATCTTGACATAAAGACTGTAGCCGGCCGGTTTGAAGACCTCCTCACCCGCATTCTCTCCCGTAGCCGATCAGGTCGAGAACACATCAGCGTTGATTAGCGAAGATTAGCGGTTCAGTATCATGGCATTCGCCGCAACACAAATCGAACCGATTCCGAAAAGCGTTTCGGCCCCTTCGGCCCCGCAGTCCGAAAGTCGTTCCCATGCGAGGCGGCACTGGGCCGATTACATCACCGCCGCCGCTTTCCTTGGAGACACCGCCAGCGTTCTCTGCGGCCTGGTCGCCGGCTTCTGGATTCGATTCAATTCCGGCTGGATCACCTTCGGAGTCGAAAGCCAAGCGCGGAGCCTTTCCGCCTACTTTACGCCCTTCTGCCTTGGTCTTCTTTTCTTCTACCTGACCTTCTCTCGCCTGGGATTTTACGAGCCAGGAACCGTGTTTCGTTTCCGGCGCGGAGCCCTGACCATTGCCAGGGGTACCGTTTTCTGGGTTCTGACTTATCTCGGCACAAGCCTCGTGCTCAAGTTCGAGCCGCCGATCTCCCGCATCTACGCCTTGTGCTCCTTTTTCTGCATCTTTGGGCTCCTGTTGGCCTGGCGTGGCATCCTCAGCCGGATTGTGCAGTCGGAGGCCTTCGCCAGACAGCTCCGCCGGCGAATGCTGATCGTGGGCTGGACAGAGGACGTCGGCAGACTGCTCCGGGCAATCGAGAAGGAAACCACCCGTTTCTACGAGGTTATTGGCTACGTCCCGTTGGCCTCGGGCAACGGTCACACAGGGCTGCCGCGCATGGCCGCCCTGGGCAGTTTCGACGACATCGAGGTCCTCTTGCAGGAGCACCAGCCGGAAATGGTCGTGTTGGCTGACAATAACCTGGACCAGGCGCAGATCATCGGCCTGGTTAACCTGTGCGAGAAGCGTTTTGTGGACTTCAAAAAGATACCTTCTTACTTCCAAATCCTGGTTTCAGGCCTCCAATTGGAACTGGTCAATGGCATCCCGATGCTGGGAATCGTTGCGCTTCCTCTGGATCGCCTTGCTCATCGCATTATCAAACGCACCGTTGACGTTTTGGGCTCCATTGCGGGACTTATTCTATCGGCGCCGGTCATTTTGTTCTGCGGCGTTTGCGTTTATGCGGAATCACCAGGGCCCATTTTCTTCGCCCAGGAACGTCTTGCGCACAAGGGCAAACGCTTCAGGATGTTTAAGATGCGCACGATGAAACCGGGCTCGGAGCGGCTGGATCACCTGAACCAGTCGACACTCCGCGACGACCCGCGTCTGCTAAAGATCGGAAAGTGGATGCGGCATTGGAACATTGACGAGACGCCGCAATTCTGGAATGTGCTGAAAGGCGATATGAGCCTGGTAGGACCCAGGCCGGAGCGGGTCTCCCACTCCCTCCGCCTGAGCGAAGAGATACCGCACTACAACGCGCGCTACACCTGCAAGCCCGGAATGACCGGCTGGGCGCAGGTCAACGGTTTTCGCGGCGACACCAGCCTCGCGGAACGCGTTCGATACGACCTCTTCTACCTGGAACACTGGAACCTCCGGCTCGATTTCCAAATCATGATCCAGACCTTTTACCGCCGCCAGAACGCCTACTGATTTTCAGGGATGAAGCATGAAGTTCCGCTTGTGAATAGCTGATTCCTCGAACAACACCGTCCGCTCGCAACGGCCTGCGCCCCTCCGGCGCAGGCCGTTCGTTTTTTTAGGGGACTCGGGGCTGGGAGCCGGGTTCTGAATTATGAATTATGAAGTATGAATTATGAGGGTGAATGCGCACCCGCCCCAAACCGGAGATTGTCCCTTCTTCGTTGGAGGTGGCCGTCGGACCCGATTCAGCCCCAGCCGAACTTCGCCTTCGAGTGCAGACCAGACGCAACAGTTGACGGCCGTCCAGTCTCCGACCACGGACCACGGACCAGAGATGAGTGACGAGTGACGAGTGACGAGTGACGAGTGACGAGTGACCACGGACCACTGCCCACTGACTACTCACCACTGACCACTGACCCCTGGCCACTGACCGCTGGCGGCTTTCCGCTTTCCAAATTTCTGCGTTGAAATGGGCGCCGCCGCTCGCCACTCGGCACTCGACATTCCGCGCAGAGCCGGTAAATTTGAGCTTATGAACCGAGAGTTTTTTGTCGTCATCGAGAAGGACGAAGATGGTTTCTTCGTGGGGGAGGTCCCGCAGCTCAAGGCCTGCTACTCCCAGGGCAAGACCATTGATGAGCTCCTGGAAAACATGAAGGAAGCCATTGCCCTTGCGCTGGAGGACCAGGAGGACGTGGAACCGACCGAATTTGTGGGGGTTCAAAAGCTCCTGCTCAATGTCTAGACTCCGGCCAGTCAGGTCCGGCGAGGTCCTTTCCGCTCTGTCTGTGCCCTTTCCGCTTTCAACTTTCAGCTTTCAGCTTTGTCTTGACGCTTGCATTCGCGGATGAACGGGCATATCTTCCCAGCCATGAAAACTTTTGCTCAGGTGCTCGATTGGGCCGACGAACTGGGCGTCGAAGAACAGGAATCGCTTGTGGAGGTTCTGCAACGCCGCCTGGCAGAACGCCGCCGCGAGGCCCTGCTCGAAGCGGTGGCATCGGCGCGCCAGGAATTTCGCAGAGGCCGCTGCCGTCCTGCGACGCCCAAACAAATCGTTAAACGCATCCTTGCTTGAAACGGCTCCTGCTCCCCTCCGAAGCATTTGTTCGTTCCGCCCGGCGCTTCATTCACAGGCATCCTCAGTTCGGGCCGGAATTGCAATTGGCGCTCGATTTGCTTGCGGCCGATGCCTTTCATCCGCAACTCAAAACTCATAAGTTGAAGGGCAAGCTTGCCGGCTCATGGGCCTGCAGCGTCGGATATGACCTGCGGATCGTCTTTCAATTTGTAACCCACAGCGGACGGCAGGCTATTCTGCTTGAAGCCATCGGAACACACGACGAGGTTTATTGAATTATGCCATGCGTGTTTCTATTAGCGTAGATTAGCGCAGATTAGCGCTTCGCGCCCTGCGCCCGCCCATTTCTGCTTTCCGCTTTCCTAATTTTAGCTTTTGCCTTGCGCATTTCTGCTTTCAGCTTTCCCAATTTCAGCTTTGTTTTTGACGCTTTCCCAATTTCAGCTTTGTCTGCGGCCTTCAGCCTTTGCCATCCGCCATCTGACCGCTGACGTCTGTCCCCTGACCTCCGCCCTCTGACCTCCGAATAGAAAAACAGGATTCTCCTTCCCAACGGCCTGCGCCCCTCCGGCGCAGGCCGTTCGTTTTTTCAGGGGGCTCCGGGTTGGGAGCCGGGTTCTGAATTATGAATTATGAAGCATGAATTATGAGAGTGAATGCGCAGCGCGGGAGCATTATACACAGCGTCAAAAGTCCCTTCCGCCTTCGCGGCCCGCCAAAGCGCCGCTACGGCGCGACGGCGGCGTCCCTTCCGCCTCCGCGACGCGCCAAGGCGCCGCTACGGCGCGACGGCGGCGTCCCTCGTCACTCATTGCGGCCACCAGACCAAGTCCAGCCAATTCCAGCCGATCCCAACCAATTCCAGGGCGGATTCAAGAAGGCGGAGCGCCGGTTTTGTAACCGGCTTAAACGCAACGACCCGGCTAGGCTCTAAGCCGATTGGAAATCGGCGCTCCGTTATTGCCGCCCAGCGAGTTAGCGTTTTCTTGAATCCGCCCTGCGGCGAACGCAGGGCGGATTCAAGAAGGCGGAGCGCCGGTTTTGTAACCGGCTTAAACGCAATGACCTGGCTAGGCTCTAAGCCGATTGGAAATCGGCGCTCCGTTATTGCCGCCCAGCGAGTTAGCGTTTTCTTGAATCCGCCCTGAACCAATTCCAACTGTTAAGTTTTAACCCATCGCCCGGAAGCGGACAGGATGCTGCAGTAAAGAAGGAACACGGTAGCTATCGAGTGCACGCCGAACGGGAAGTCAAATCGCGCATGGACCAGGCACCCGGCCAGGGCAATCCAGAGCGTTATGGCAAGAAGGTTCGGCAGCGGCAGGCCCCGCCCCCAAAAACGGTGCAGCAAAGCTCCCCCGAGCAGCGCCAGCACCATGCCAAGGCCGGTCCACCCCAGCGTGATTCGCAGCTCCAGCCAGTCATTGTGCAAGAAAGCGGCCCATTCCTGGCCGGGGTCCCTCCGGTAAAGATGGTACGCAGATTCGAATGTCCCGGCCCCGCAGCCGAACACCGCAAAGTCCTTTGCCATTGCCTGCGCGTTTTTGTAAAGGACCAGGCGGCCGCTCAGGTCGTCGGTGAAAACCGTTGCAAAGCGTTCCTGGAGATAGCCCCAACTGAAAATGACGGACAACTCGAGAGCGGCGGCGAACAGAAGACACAGGCCGATCTTGCCGCTCACAGAAAGCGCGCGCGGCACGGCCAGCATGACTGCCAATACCACCGGCGCCATGGCCATTGCGATGAGCGCGCCGCCGCGGCTGCCCGAGATGAGCGGGCAGGCGCCCATCACTACGGCCCCTCCCGTGAGCCATAGGGGGCTCCGACCCGGCTTGCGCGCTCCTTCCCGCCTCGCCCGCCTGGCGGCTTGGGCCGACACAAAGGCAAATCCGGCGCACACCGGCCAAAGGAGGTTAAAATACTCGGCGGCGTTGTTCCGGTTGGCGTATGGACCAAAATGGGCTTTCCCGCTTGGCCTGTAGCGCGGCTGGATCATGAACAGGACCTTGTCGGCGCCCGCCGCGCGCTGCGCCATGCCCTCCAAACCAACCAAAGCGCCAGTCAAACACAGGACCAGGAGCAGGCGCTTCAGTCTTTGCGAAATCACATCCCGGCCCAATTGCGCGCCCCCCGTCGCTCGCCCGGGGGCATAATCGTCCTGCCAGTTGCGGCCTGGCAGGCCGCGCCGCTCCTCGCCGGACATCCCCAGCAGCCAGTCGCGCGCGGCCCAAAACACGCACGCCAGGCCAAGCCACTGCCAAAAAGCAAACCATGTGGCCGTCCGGTCGTAGCTATGGGGCAGCCACGCTATGCACTGAAAGTACGTGAATACCTGCGCGTCGTAAAAGAACGAGGCGCGCGCGTTCACCGCGCCGAGCAGCACGTAGCCCAGGAACAGCGCCGTCATCACGGCCATGCCGGGCGCCAGCCCGCGCCCGCGCTCCTGCCCCGCCCTTCGGTCCCAGCGCGCCGGCGAAAACCCTTTCGCCCAACCAATGATCCACTTCGCCGCCAGGAGTGTTCCAAGCGCGTAGCCGGCGGCATTCATCACCCGGATGGCCCAAGGTTGTGTCGTGCCAAACACCCACGGATTGAAAACTATCGTGAAGTATAAAATCGCTTCGGTGAGTCCCTCGCAAACCTTGTATGCCGGCGGCGTTCGCCGCTGAGGTCGTCCCCAGGCGCCTCGAGAATCTGAGCCGGGCCTCTCCCTGTCCCCCGTCTTGACGAGACTTGCGGCGGTCTCCGGGCTTTCGTCGGGCTTCATATCCAGTCCCATACTACGCCAAACCCACCCCTGCCGCGCAAGTAACTATCGCCCTCCCCTCTTGTATCTGCCCCTCCTCCGACCTCCGGCCATTGCCCAAGTCTCAACTCGGATCGAGATGCTACAGCTCAAGCCCGGCCGCGAAAAGTGCGCCGCCAACCGCCTGGCGCGGGGCTCCAAAGGCGCACCACAACGTCTCCAGGCCAGGAATTAACAAGGACGCTCGTAATGGCCGGGGGGAGGCGGAGGCGGAGGCTGATGGGGAGGCGGGGGCGGAGGCTGATAGGGAGGCGGAGGCGGAGGCGGAGGCTGATGGGGAGGCGGGGGCGGAGGCTGATAGGGAGGCGGAGGCGGAGGCGGGGGCGGAGGCTGATGGGGAGGCGGAGGCGAAGGTTCGTGACATCTGGCTGCAAAAGCGGCCGCCTCATGGATCGCGTCTTTTCGCACGGGCAGCAGTTTGTCCGCCGTGGCGACGATCTCATTACCCACGGACGGAGTCTGCATGATGATAGCGCCGACGACAGTAGGCATCGCGACCGGCCTCAAACGCGCCACCGCCTGAATGACCAAATCGGCAACCGATGACTGGTTCTTGGCACTGGAAACTATGCTGGCAGCTTCAGCCGGCAAGTCGATTGCTTTGGCATTCGACAAGCTCTTCTTGATGCTGGCGAGCGTTGGATCGTTTCCGGCGTTCAGGCTTTGCGCAGATAACAACCCCACTGCCAGCGCCAACCCCGTCGAAAGCATGCAGAGACTGGTTTTCATAGATAATCTGTGAAGAATCCTATCAAAGGCCGGCGTGCTGTCAAGCCTTTTCGCCTTTCTTTTCAGCCTTTTTTTCCGCTTTAACCTGCACTTTTCGGACTCCCGAGAACCATTTTTCCGCCGCTGAAAAGCAGCCCTCCTGCCCCTGTTGTTGGCAATGATTCCATCCTCCAGCCGGAAAGGCGCCAGAGCTGGGCAACTCTGGCGCCTTTTCCTGCCTTTGATGTCTGAGGGTTCTCTAAGCGCTTAGGAAACGCCTCCTTAGAACCTCCCGCAAGACCAGTTCCTGGACCCACACCCTGCCAGGCTGAAAGTGATATTCGTCTTCGCTCTCGAAGACGTAATGTCCCGCCTGCCCGTCAACCTCGGCGTCATCTCCGGGCTCAACCCCGCATTTGGGTGAGATTTCGGTGACCCGGTAGGCGCCGCCTTCCGTTCGCAGCATGTCCACCACGAGCATCGGAAACCGAAGGCGCTGGTTCATCGCCCGGGCCAGCTTCATGGCCTCCGGCGGCAGTGGCCGCTGCTCCTGCAAATGCATGCCGGATGCCCGGAAGTCCCCGTCGGGGACTCTCCGGTAATATCCGGAGACAACATTGCCCACGACGATGATTCTCAGGTCATAGCCGTCGTTTTTCTCGAAGGGCTGAAGATAGACGTAGTTCTTTTGGCGCAGGTATCTTGCGTGCGTCAAGCGCCCGCCGGGAGAAAAGGCGCGCTTGAACATCCGCCGGCAAGCGCCGGCGGTTTTCACCAACTCCACGCCGACCGAGCCGGAGCTTGGAGTTATTTTGCTGACAAGTGGGAAAGGCAAGCTCGGGATGGAGGCGAAGGCCTCTCTAAGGTCGTGGGTGACAAAAGTGCTGACGAACGGAAAGGCATAGATGCCGGACAGATACGCTTCGAGGACCTTGTCCTCATAAAGGAGGCATTCTTCAAAGCTGGGGTAGCAAGCGATGCCCATGTGCCTCTCCAGAACGTAATACTTCCGGCGGACCTCCTCCAAATGAAAAGCCAGGCAGGAGGGCACGCCAACGATGAGTTGGTAGTGGCGCGCGTCCTCCAGCCAGGTGGACACGTGAAGGTTGAAAAGGCCAAAATCGAAGCCGTTCGTTTTTAGAAACCGCGCAAACCTCGTCCACCAGGGGTTCTCGTCCCAATCTCGCACGATTCCCACACGAGGCTTGGGAACCCTTTGAGGCCAATCCATCAGGACCGGCGGAGCGCACCTCGAAACCACGGCGCTGTCGTCGATATATCGAGGAACCCCGTCACAGGGTCCGAAGAGCGCGCGCAACCTGGAGTAGCGCATGGTCTTGCGGAGACGCTTCACCCAGGACCAGTCTTTCACTTGTTGAGCCAGCCGCATCTCCTGGCTTCCTCCTCGATTACCTCCCTGGTAAGACGCCTCTCGGCGGGGTAAAGCAAGGCCTCATGCCTAAGGATCATTTCGGGGGTCCAACGAAACCGGACGACCCTGGCCGGTACTCCGGCGGCGATCGCGTATGGAGGAACGTCCCTGGTGACAACGGCGCCGGCGCCGATAATCGCGCCGCGGTGGATAGTGACCCCTTTCAAGATGATCGCTCTCGTGCCGACCCAGACATCGTCCTCAATCACCACGTCGGCGTCATCCTCCGGTCTCTTTTCCTTTTCCCTCACGTCATGAATATAACGTCCAGGCAGGGTCGACGTGTGATTGCCTGCGTGAATCACCACCTCCGGGCCAAAGAGAACCTTGTTGCCGATCAGGATCTTGGAATGAACAGCCTGTAATGTGGGACGACGGCCCAAGTGGACGTCATTGCCGACATGAATAGTACGATACGAGTAGTCGCCTCCCGGGTCGAAACGAAAGTTGCGCCCATAGCTCGCGAAGAGGGGCCGATACATGAGCATTTGCAATCGTGCGCAGGCCCTGCCCACTAACAGGCCGCAGCGATGCAGCAGCGAAATTGCAAACTTGAAGGCAGAGGTTCCCGGGGACCGTGAAGAAACAGGGCCGCGCACCTTCATTGACGAGTCTGCACCGGCAGGAGGGGACGGCCAATGCCTCACCGCGATTCGTCGCTGCGAGAGAGCGGCCTCGAGCAACTCCGCGTATGCGGCGGCCGCGCGTTCCGGCGCGAACAGGAGCTCCGCCATCCGCCGGGATTCGACTCCCATCGCCACGCGGCGGCCAGCCGGAAGGTGACAAAAGGCCAAGATGGCTCCCGCGATGGATTCGGCCATCGCGGGGTTGAACAGGAAGCCGTTGCGTCCGGGTTCCACCAGCCTCGGGGCGTCGCCAATATCGCTGGCCAAGACCGGGCGGCCGCAGGCCATCCCCTCGCAGACCGCGTTTGGCAGCCCCTCTGCGAAGGAGGGCAGAACCACGGCGTCGGCGGCTTGATAGCGGCGCACGATGTCATTCTCCGGCGGATGCAACCGGAAGACCCGCGACAAGCCGAGTTGGTCGATTGCACTTTGAGCGCTGTCCCTGTAAACCGTGTCGGGTGTGTTCCGGGGCAGCAACACCGGGTCCCCTCCGTACCAGTCGACCTCAATCTTGAGCCCCGGGTCTTTCTCCCGGGCCAGGGCTAATGCCTTGGCCAACCCCAGCGTGTTCTTTCTCCGCAGGTAACTCGCCATCACCACGAGTTTGACTGTGTCCGGCGCAGGAGTTGGCGACGCCTCGGCCGGGCAAAAGGCGGACAGGTCGAGGCAGTTGTAAATCGTGGCAACCCGCCCGCCCAGCGACGGAACCATTCGTTCCAATGCCAGCCGGTTGGCGTGGGAGTTGGTGGTAACATAATCGGCCCGCAGATGCATGACCCGCTTCCAATCGCGGGGAGGCTTCTCCGCATCGATTTGAAGCCTCTCCGAGACCACCAGGCCCCAGCGCCGAAACGGCAGACTGGCGATTTCGGCGTAAAAGCAGGGGCCTTCCAAGAAGGCTAATACTGCATGGTGACGCTCAAATCGAAGCGCCTTTCGGATGGCCATGGCGCGCAGAAGTTTATGCCTTGGCCTCACGCGCCGAATTGGAATCCCGGCTTGCTCCAACTGGCGTTGGAAGAATTCCCCGTCGTGGTAAGTCACGAAGGAAACGTCATGGCCCATCCGCTTCAAAAAAAGGCCCAGGCTGACCAACTGGCGCTGGGCCCCGCCCGGCTCCAAATAGTCGATAAGACAGGTGATCTTCACGAGGGCCGCAGACAACCCGGGAGCAGCTCCCGAGGAGGATCGCAAGCCGCCAGCATGGCTTCAAGCGCGCGCCGCGGCACGGCTCCTCCGCAGCCGGACGGCGACATAGCCCACGAACGCTGCGTTGAAGAACGCTCCCACCAAACTGAAGGCAATAATCGTGTGCAGCGGCTGGAGCCAGGCACCACCCAGCACAAGCGCAGCCGCGCGGGCGCAGAGCAACGTGACGTCAAACCAAAAGAGGCCGCGCTGGAGGCGCAGGACCCGCCCCACAAGGGTGGAAGGGACATTGCAGAACGCGGGGATAAGCCAGAAAACGAGCCAGCGGGCGAATTCGCCGGCTTCGCGCCACCGCGCCCCGAAAATGAAGGCGAAGACGCGCGGGGCGGCCAGGAATGCGACGCAACAGGGCGGAAGGCTGATGGCGAAGAGCACGCCGGTGGACTTGAGAAAGGAGGGGAGCAGGTCGCCGCCGGCCGAGCAGACACGGCTCAGCCGCTGGTAAAGCACCTGCCGAACTGGAGTCAGGATGAAGTTCATTGGAGCGAGCAGCAGCCTGAGGCCGAAGGCATACGACCCGGCTACCGCCGCGCCGTAGTAGTGGGCCAAGCTCAGCACCGGGATACCCTGTGAGAGGGCGTTGATGACGTTCTGAGGGCAACCATAGACGGCGAATTGGCGGTACTCCCACGCCATGCGCCGAAGGACTGGCCAGCGGGCGCAGGGCGCAAACAGGGCCCGGCCTTGAACCAACGCGCCTCGCGCGAGAAAGACGGCTGCCAAGCTGTCTGCCAGGATTGCGCCCCCAACCAGTCCCGCACCGCCGAGGCCCGCGGCGCCTCCGCCCGTCTGTGAGGCGCAAACGACTGTCGAGCGAATGACCTGCGCCTGAGAAGTGGTCTTGAACGCCTTCAGTCGCGAGCACCAGGAGGTCAGCGACTGGCCCAGTCCGTCCACGAGCACCGCGACAGGCAAGAGCCATAGGTACCAGCCTAGGTGATCCGTACGCAACAGCCTCAGAAACCAGTCGGGAGCCAGGAGACTACAGACAACCGTTGCCAGCGTGATGACTGCCGTGGACAGACACGCAAGGAGGAAAAGCGGGGCAGCCTTGTCCTCGCCTGGGGGAAGCATGAGAGCGTCCGCGTAATTCAGAGTCGCGGCCGCACTCAGCACGCCCTGGATGGACGCGAAGGCGCCGAACCCCGCGAAGTCCGCCGGTCCGTATAAACGGCTCAGGAGCGGAGAGAAGGCAAATCCGATGAGTTGAGCGGCCGCGGTTCCCGTCATGACGACGAGCACATTCCTAAGGAAGCCATGCGCGCGCAACCGGTTGGGGTGCAGCGTGGCCAGGGTCTCTCTCCACAATACGCCAGGGTCCTTAATACTCAATGAATCCTCTCCGGCAAATTCGGTCGCCGGGCTGGTCTGAGGCTCCGCCTGGTCAGGGCTTACCGAGGCCGTTGGACGGCTCAGGCAAGGCGTGTGAGCGGCCATTCTCGATGGCGCCGATCGAAGGGCGCCGGCCGCGGGGAAAGCCAAAAAAGTCCACTGGCACGGCGGGCAGGGCCTGAGCGGCCGACTTTGCCGGGGAGCCGGCAAGGAGCTGAAAATAGTCTGCCTCGAGCTGCCCCGGCCCGATTGGCCCGGCCGCGCGCAACCTGGGACCGCCGACCACATCACCATCGCCTCGCAGGTTCAATGGCGGGCTCTCGGACCAAAGGTTGTGAGAAAAAGAAATTCCGTTAGTGAGGGCGGCCAGGGCAATGGGGATGGAGCTGGCCTGGGAGACGATGTTGTTCTGAACGGCGGAGCGGGCGTGAACACCGATGCCGAGCTTCAAGTTGGCGTCTCCCGCAGCGTCAACAAAGGTGTTGTTTGCAATGATCACGTGGATCAAGCCGCCCCCTTTGACTCCCTGCCAGTAATAGAGACTATTATGGCACCCCATCACCAGGTTGTTGACTACAGTATTGTCCGAGGAGGGGGGAGTGTATTTCTCGTCTCCCAGCATGATGCCAACCTGGGAGCCGCCATTGCTCCAAAGGTTGCCCGGCGTCGCATAAATCAAATTGCCCTCCAACCGGACGCCCCTGACGTCGGATAAATAGACGTTGCACTGGTTATCAAAGACCGTGTTGCCCGTGATGATGGTGTTGGAGCATTCGTAGGTCGACAGCCCCTCGCCCCAATTGTTCCAGACCCTGTTGTCCGCCAGGGTGGAGTTGAAGCCGCCTCGAGCGGCGCTAAGGCCGGACGACCAGGAGGTGTTTGTGAAATTCTGGTTGTTGCAGCAATTGAAATAAACGGCGCAACCCCGAACCAGGCTGTGATCCGCGCTGCCCAGGACCAGTATGCCGTTTTCCAGATTTGACTGGCTGGTGACTGAAAGGGCCTGGTCACCGGGACCTTCCAGCGCCAGTCCCATGCCGTAGCTGCGTTGAATCGTGATGCCGCTGACGACCACGTTGCTTCCCTGGACGAGAAAAAGAGCCGACCCCGATGCGGCCGGATTCGTATATGCGCCGTCGAGAATGGGATTCTCTCCGGTGTAGCCGGCAATCGTGATCGGAGAGTAGGGCGTCCCCGAGTTGGGCGCCCAGGCCTGCTGGTAATAGGCCCCCCCCCGGAGGCAAAGCGTGTCGCCGGGCGAGAGCTTCTGGATTGCCTTGCTGATTGCGGCAAACGGCCGAGCCAAAGTTCCGGGGTTGGCGTCACTTCCATCGGGAGCGGCATAATAAGTGGCCGCGGGCGAAAGGGTTCCGACCGCAAGCCAAGTGGCGGCCACGACGCCCGGCCAAGGGCGGCGCCTTTTTGCCAACCGGCGGATGCCACATTGTTCACCGCGGTTTTTGAACAGCCTCAAGAGCGGGAGGATCATGTTTTTCGAGGGGCGGCACACTCAGCCACCCAGAACGAAGCGCCGGGGCCCCGGCTTGATGCGTTTGAGGCGCCTCGCGCCGTGTCCCCTGTCCTGCCCCATGCCGTGCGCTGCGCCGCGCGGTGTTGATGGCTCCGCCTCGCGCACAGCATACTTCGAACTGGTCGTGACCGCCAGCAGGACCATCAGAATCATGACCGACTGCTTTCGGTCATAGCTGACGTACCCCACGTCGGCGGCCAGCATCAGCAGGAGGAACACCCGGCAACAAAGCCTGAGAGATTTGTGCAAATGGCTCGCGCAAATAAGAGCCTGGGCGTGGATCGCATAGAATAGGAGCGTCCCCAGAAGGCCAATGTCGCACAGCAGCTCGACGTAGTTGTTGTGCGCGTAAGTGTCCTCGCTTGCAAGGCCGCGGAATGCATCCAGGCCATGGCCCAACAGCGGAGCGGCTTCCCACAACCGGAGACCCTCCTCGACCAGGTTCGCGCGCGTCTGAAAAGAATGATCCTCATAATCCAGAGACCGTTGAACGGCAAGGATGTCTCGAGCCTGCTCGGCAATCCGGGGCGCCAGACAGAGACCCATCAGGCAAAGGCCCACAATCGCCAGCGCCCCAAGCAGCCCACGGCGCTTCTTGGGCGCCTTTTCAAGCGCATGGACGACGACCAGCGCGATGAAGAACACCGCGATCAAAATGGCTTTTCTCGAGCCGGTCGCGGCCACCGCAAATGCGACGAAGCCGAACGCGCAGAGGCAGGGCACGAGGCCGGCCCTCTTGGGCATGAGCCAGATCAGGCACGCGCCGAGGGTCAATTGGAGGGCGAGTTCGTTGGCGTTCCCGGTGATGCCGGCATAACGGAAGGAGTCTGCCCCAGGCAGTGGTTCGGGACCAATGCCCAGGAGAATGATAGCGATCTGCAAAACGTTGCTCGCCAACAGCCCATAAACCAATGACCTGAACCTCACCCCCGCCTTGAGCGCCGCGGCTATGGAGATTCCGCCCAGGAACGCGCTCAGCAGGGAGGCGAAGGCCTCCCAGGGATGTGAGTCCTTGACCCCCGAAAAACTCCGCAGCAGGCAATAGCATAGGAACACGATTGGGACCCGGGCCCATGTCCTCACCTTGGGTTGCCAAACTCCGAACAGGCTGCCGGCCGCGATAAGGCCGGCAAGCGACACCCCCAATCCGAAGGCCATATAGGACCATCCGGCAACGTCAACCAGAACCTGGGAGGCGACGATGTAGCCCACGGCCAGAGCCTTGGCCGCACGCAACCACCAGGGGTGTGACGCGTTTGAGCGTTGGAGTATCGAATTCGTTGGGCTTTTGACTGATAACTGTCCGTCTTACTGCGTCCACCCTCCGGCGAGCTCAACGGGAGTCATACACGCCCTTTTTGCCGTACTTGCCGTGGTAGCCGTAATCGTAGTAGGCGCGGTGTCCGAAGCGCCGTCGGTGAGGCATGCGGTTGAGGATGATGCCCGACAGGGGCCCCTGCGCGCCCTGGAGGAGCTGCACACAGCGGAGCACATACCGGGCCGAAGTGCTCGCCGCGCGCACGACCAGGCACACCGTCTGAACACTCTTCAACATCAGGAGCGTGTCGCTGACAGCGTTAATCGGCGCGGAATCCAGCACCACCCGGTCATAGTGCAGCAGGGCCTCCTTAATGATGCGCTCCAGACCGTCCTTAGCCAGCAACTCGGCCGGACTTGCGGCGACGGCGCCTCCGGAGACGAAGAACAGGTTCTCAACCTTCGTGGGCTGGGCTACTTCCTCGAATTTCTTTTGGCCGGTCAGGTAATCGATTAAACCGGGCTGCTTGGTATCCCGGCCCATGAGGGTGGCTTCGATTGAAGGCCGGCGCATGTCCGCGTCGATGAGCAGGGTTTTCAGGCCAAGTTGGGCGAGGCTGGCCGAGTAATTGAGCGAGCAGAACGTTTTGCCTTCCGAGGGCATGGCGCTGGTGAACAGAAAAACCCGGCGCTCTTCGGCTTTGCCGAGCATCGAGAGGGAGGTTCGAAGTGTGCGGAAAGCCTCGGCCCCGGAGGACTTGGCTCTTTCCACGACGACCAGGTGAGTCTTGACCCTTTTGACACCGCGCACCTGCGGGACGGCGCTGAAGACCGAAAGATGCAGCCTGGTCTCCGCGTCATCCACGGTCTTGATCGACGTGTCGGAAACGCTCAGGCCCATGATGATGAGCAGGCCCAAGAAGATGCCAGCCAGGCCGCTGATGGCCAGGACGGCGGCTCTCTTGGGCCAGACGGGCAAATCGGGCGTAATCGCAGGCTCGACGACATGCACGATGCCGGTCTGCTGGGTTTCCTTGGTAACGTCGGCTTCCTTCATGCCTTTGAGGACGGCATCGTAGAGGGCGCGGTCGGACTCCAACTCGCGGGTCAGGACGCTGTATTGAATGGACAGCTTGCTCAGTTCGAGCGCGGCAGTTTCCTGGGTCTTCATCGCCTCGTTGAGGGACTCTTCGGCAGCGCGGGCGCTGTCGAGGCCGGCCTTGAGGGTTTGAACCGAGCTGAGGACCGCCTTGGTGATATCGCCCTTGAGTTCGCCGATCAGGGTGGTGGCCTGGATGTACTTGGGATGCTTTTCCTTGTAGCGTTTGCAGAGGGCGGCGAAGTCATCCTGGGCCTTGGTCAGATTGAGCTGCAAAGCCAGCACAACTGAGTCCTTTGCGATGGAGGGAACCTTGAGGAGCGCCTCGACGTTTTTCCCGAGGCTCAGGGCCTGGTTGTATTCGGTCTCAGTCTTGATGCGGTCGGATTTGGCTTCGGTGGCCTTGGTGCTGAGTTCCTTGAGCTTGGCGACCACCGTATTCTCACGGTCATCGAGGGAGGATGCCTGGGTCTCTTCCTTGTAGGCCTGGAGGGCGTTTTCAGATTCCTCGAGTTTTTTGCGCAGCAGATCGGCCTCCTTGGCGAGGCTCTGGCTGGCCAGGCCGATGGTAGTGTCTTCGCGCTGGGCGGTTTCCTTTAAGTATTCACTGACGATGGAGTTGGCGACGGCGTCGGTGAGCTCGGGGACGCGGTGGGTGACGGTGATATCGATGAGCCGAGTGCCGCGTCGGAGCTTGACCTTCACCATCTTTCCAAGCGCGCCCAGGACCCGGGCGCGGATGGGATTGGCATTGGTGTCAGAGGCAAAGGAGAGGGTCGCCGGCATGCCGTTAGTGAAACGAGGGTCGGCCCAGAGGTTGTTCGTGTCCGCCACCCGTTCGAGCAGGGGGCGGCTGGTAAGGGTCTGGGCGACGGTCTGCAGATAATCGACGGCCTCGAGGTCCTTGATTTGGACCATCTGCATCTTAAGGATGTTCGGCTGGTCCTGCTCGGCTTGAATAGTGGTCGTGGCGCAGTAGAGGACGGGGGCGTGCCTGAGATAGAAAAAGCCGAGGCCGACCGAGATGGCGGCGCAAAGGGCGATGACCCAGGCTTTTTCGAGAACCATGTGCCAGGTGCGGGCCAGGTCGGCGGCGTTATGGCCGGCGCCGCCATAGCCGTAACCATAACCGTAGCCCTGGCCGTAGCCGTAGCCCTGGCCATAGCCTTGGCCGTAGCCTCGGCGGGGCGCGGGACTGGCGGCGGGATCAACAGGGGATGGGGGACTTGCCGGAGTCATAACAGGAGTTGGTGTTTAGAGCCATTTTTCGCCCACGACAATGACGTCGTCGGGCAGAACCTCAAAAGGTTTCTGTGATTTTTTTAAGGCCATCGCTTCGGCATCCAGCCGGATCAGTTTGTTTTCCGTTCCGACCGTCCGCTGGACGGTGATTCTGTGGGAATTGGCGATTCGTGTGTAGCCCCCTGCGGTGGCGATGGCCTGGAGGAGGCAGACCGAGTCGTCGGCGGGCATATCATAAGTGCTCGGGTGCTGGACCTGGCCGAGCACGGTGAAGCGGCGTTTGGCGAATTCGGTCACGTTGAGGGTGACCTGGGGGTCGACCAGGTAATCTTTGGCCAGGAGGTCGCGAACGATGACGGTAGCCTTTTCCAGGGTATTGCTGACGACGGTGACCGAGCCCAGGAGCGGCATGGTGATGGCGCCCTCTTTGCCGATCCGGGACACGGAGGTGAGGTCTTCTTCCTGGTAAACCTTCACCTGCACGACGTCGCCCTGGCGCAGGACATACTGCGGGGAGGTGGCTATGGGGGCGGCCAGTTCAGGCGGCGGTTTCGCCGGCGAGACGCCTGGCGGCGCAGGGGTGTCTTGGGTTTGAGCCAACGTGGTTCCAGCCAGGAGCGCGGCGAGGGTGGTCGGGAGGAGTTTCATTGTCATGGGTTCCAGTCAAAGGTGAGATAGCCTTTGGGTCACAGGCGCCAGGAGAGTTGGATGCCGATTAAGTTGTCGTAATACGTGTAATTCTGGAGAGTCGAGATGTTTTGCTGCCGGGTGTAAAACACGCCGGCGGTCGAGCGGGTGTTGAACTCGTAATCCAGGCCGAGGCGCGCGGACAAGCAGCCGTCCGAACGGCTGTGGCTGGGGCTGGCGCCGAGCAGGGTATAAACGACGCTGTTGTAGCCGAAATCCAGTCCGGCGAAGAGGTGTCCGGATAGTTGCTGGCTCACACCGGCGTTGAAGCCCATCAGCGTGTAATTGTAGGTGCCCGTGCAAGAAGGTTCCACACGGTCATGGCCTTCGAGCGTGACGGTGGTGGATGGCCGCGGCAGATAAACGGCAGCCAGGCTGAAAACCGGAGTGAGGGTGTCGCCGGAGCCGGAACTGTATTCGCGGAACTGGATGCCGACGAAGGTGCGGAGATCGATCTTGCCGGTCAGGCGGTATATCCCGCGCAGCAACACCTCCTGGTAGGTCTGGGCGGGGCTAAACTCGGGATAGACAAAGCCGAAGGCTGCGCCGGCTCCGGCCTCGAGCCGGGCGCCCACCAGACGGCTAAACCAGTCTTCATTTCGCACCTCCTGGTAGCCCTGGTACACCGGGTTCTGGTAGTCGAGCCGGCAGTACCGGGTATTCACCTCCAAGGCGCTCCGGTCGGTCAGCTCGTACCGGCTATGGAGTCTGGTTTCGTAAACCGACTCGGTGATAAGGTTGCCGACGTTGTTGTCCTTGACGGCCAGGCGGGAGAAGTCCTCATCCAGCCCGAGGACGAGGCGGGAGAAGTTGTAACCGGCCGAGAGACCGGCGACGCTATCGACGTTGTCGTACCGATCGTGGCCGGTGTAGATGTTGAAGCTTGGGGTGTAATCGAGGCCCAGAAATCGCTGGGGTTTGGCGCTGTCCTCCACTGGCGAGTAGTTCAGCAGCCCTCGCAACTGGCTGAGGGTGACGGAGCCGGGGAAGGCGGTGCTGACGTCCCCGGCCGCGATGGTGAGTCCGGGAGAAAAGGTCCACTTGACGTCGCTGAGGGCGTTGGTGTGAGCGATGAGGATGTTGTCATCGTAAAGGACGGTGCCGGCGGCGTGGGGGAAGAGGTCCAGACCGCCGAGGCGCAGAGTGGCGCGGCCGGCGGATTGGTTCACGGCGTCCTGGGAGGCATTCTCGGGGGGCAGGACCACATCGCCCGGGGTGAGATAATCGGCGCCGCGCGCAAGGGCGACGAACCCGAATGAGGCCAGGGCCAGGGCAAAGTTGCTCAGATGGATTTGCGGAGGCGTACCTCAGTCCTGGGTCACAAAGGATTCGGACCGGCGGTCCACTGTCTGCTGTCCGCCAGCCTTCGCCGGCTTGGGGCCGGCCACGGCTGGCAGGCCGTCTTCCGTTCTCCCGGCCTCGATCCACATACCCCAGCCGTACTGCCAGACGCAGAGACGGAGGGAGGCGCAGATGCGGCAGTACTCGTTGGGCTCGGCCTCGGCGGCGGGGCCTTGCGCCCGGGGGCAATGGCTGGTCTTTTCAAAGCTCCGGGTTTTCGGGCGCGTATCGGGGGCTTTCTTTCCAGAGGACAAATGGGGGGTGTATTCCGCCAGGATGTCTTTGAGCATGAGCTTGAGATCGTCGACACTGGCGGTGAGGTGGGCCTTCTGCATCCGGCTCAACTGGCGGGTCACCTCTTCGAGGGAGATCGGCTCGCCGGACAGCCGCTTGATGCGCGGATGGGCGGTGTCGGCGCAGTTGGCGCGCAGATGGCGGAGTTCCTCGAAGATTTTTTCGCCGGGGCGCAGTCCGATGAATTTGATCTCGATGTCGCGGCCGGGCTGCAAGCCAGAGAGCCTGATCATCTGCCGGGCGAGGTCGGCGATTTTGACGGGTTTGCCCACGTCGAGCACGAAAATCTCGCCGCCTTGGCCTTGGGCGCAGCTTTGAAGGACCAGGCCGACGGCTTCGGGGATGGTCATGAAGAAGCGGACGACTTCGGGATGAGTGACGGTGACGGGGCCGCCTTCGGCGATTTGGCGTTCGAAGATGGGGACGACGCTGCCGGAGGAGCCAAGGACGTTGCCGAAGCGGACGGCGACGAATTTGGTTTGGCCGAGGTTGGCTTTGGCGAGGGCCTGGAGGTAAACCTCGGCGAGGCGTTTGCTGGCGCCCATGACGCTGGTGGGGTTGACGGCTTTGTCGGTCGAGATCAGGATGAAGCGTGCGACGTGATGTTCGAGGGCGAGCCGGGCCAGGCGGGCGGTGGCAATCGAGTTGTTCTTGATCGCCTCGCCGGGCTGCGATTCCATCATGCCCACGTGTTTATGGGCGGCGGCGTGGAACAGGACCGCCGGCTGATGCTCGCCAAGCACGGAAACCATGCGGGGGCGGTCCAGGACATCGGCAATGACGGGCACGATTAAGCCGCCATGGCCAAGCTTGATGAGCTCCTGTTCGATCTGGAACAACTGGACTTCCGATTGATCCAGGAGGACCAGGCGCCGGGGATGGAAGGCGGCGACCTGCCGGCAGAGCTCGCCGCCGATGCTCCCGCCGGCGCCAGTGACCAGGACGACGCGGCTGTTGAGGACATTCTCGATTTGGTTGAGCCGCAGGTCGATGGCTTCGCGTCCGAGCAGGTCCTCGATGTTGACGGGCCGCAACCGGCTGATGGACAGAGTGCCGGAGGCGAGCTGGTCAATGCTGGGAACGGTGACGTGTTTGAGGCGGGCCTCTTGGAGGAGGGTGACGACTTCGCCGAGACGGCGGGCCGGGGCGGAGGGCATGGCAATGACCACCTCCTCGATGCCGAGTTTGCCCGCTCTGCGTTCGAGCGTCTCCGGCGGGCCGAGGACGGGGATGCCGTGGATATTGGAACGCCATTTGTGGGGTGCATCATCGAAGAAGGCGACGGGGACCATGCCGAGATTGGGGCGGGAAAAGAGCTCGCGGACGAGGCTGGCGCCGACATCGCCGGCGCCGATGACGGCCACCTTGCGTTGGCGGAGGCAGCGGTGGTTCAGGCGGGGGTAAACGCGCTCAAGGGCGAGGCGCCAGGCCGAGCGCATGGCGCCGATGGCCAGGAACCCAAGGAGGCACTGCACGACAATGACTCCCTTGGGAGGGGAAAAGCCGATATCCAGGTATCGCAGGCCGTAAAGGGCAAAGCCGGAACAGGCCGTGGCATAGGCCAACCGCCGGACATCGGGCAGGCTGAAGTACTTGTAGATTCCGGAGAACTGGCGGAAGACGAGGAGGCAGCCCAGTTGGAGCCAAACGACCCAGTACCAATGGCGGTCCAACTGGACCTGGTATCGCTCCGGCACATCGAAATCGAACCGGAGTTGGTAGGCGAGCCAGCGGCAGAGCAGGAGCATGGAGGCGGCCAGGAGCATGATGAGGCCGCGGCGCAGGAAGGTGGACAGTCGGGCAGGCGGTGCGGCCAGTGACGAGTGACGAGTGACGAGGGGCTGGTTCTTTCCCATAGTTTTCCCTTTGGATGATGGCTTAGCGCGTGGTCCGTGGTCCTTCCCCCCCGGCACTGCGATTCAGAAAGGGGAGAAGCGTGCGGAGGATGATGACGAGGTCGGTCCGCACATTAGCCCGGGCGGCGTAGGCGAGACTGAGTTCGATCTTGCGAGGCAGACAATGCTCGATGTAGAATTGCTCTACGCTGTCCTCCACCCGCTGCTGCAACAGGTCTTCTTCGTGGCGGAAGTCCAGCGTGGCGGCGTCGGTGATGCCGGGTTTGAGCGCCAGGACGCGCCTTTGGCTGGGGGTGTATTTCTCGACGTAACCGGGGACCTCGGGGCGGGGGCCGACGAAGCTCATTTGGCCAATGAGGACATTCCAGAGCTGAGGCAGTTCATCCAGCTTGAATTTGCGGAGGAACCGGCCCAGGCGGGTGATGCGCGGGTCGCCGTTCCTGGTCACACGGGGGCCTGCTTCTTGCGCATCCACCGCCATAGACCGGAATTTGAGGATGAAAAAGGCCTTGCCCCCTTGCCCGACTCGCAGTTGACGAAAGAAGACCGGGCCGGCGTCGGAGAGCTTGATCGCCAGGGCGAGCAGGAGCAAGAGCGGGCTCAGCGCCGCCAGGCCGAGGGCCGCAAAGGTAATATCGAAAGCCCGTTTCAGGCGGTCGGACGGTCGGGCAAGCGGCCAGGGGCGAGTGGCGAGGGACCGAGGGCGGGTTGGATGCCGGCCCAGGCGGCAAAGCACGAGGGCCTTTCGCCAATAATCACTTTCCGGGTGTCTCCTCCAGGCCCACTCGATGGCGAGCCTTCCGCCCAGCGCCAGGAACGCGTGAAGCACAGGATGCAGAACCATGAGATCGTCAAAGGGCCGGATGGAAAACCCCATTCTCAGCTTGAAGTGTTCCAGCCCGGGCGTCTGCTCGACAGACTTGAGTCCGTAGCAAACCAGGTCCACTGCGGGCTGTTGGAGGGCTCTCTTGGTGACGGAAAAGACCAGCGCATTATTGGGGCAATGCTGCAACAGTCTGCGGCTGGAACTCTGATAGAGAATGTGGCAGCACCGCTCGACGACGGCGCAGACCGCGAAGGCGGCGAGGCGCCCCTGGAAGAACACGCCCCAGGCCTCCATGTCGGGCGTATCCGCAGCGGCTTGGCAATACTCCCGCCAATGTTGCGGCGTAAGACCGGTCTCGTTGCGCTCCTGCCGTTGCCAGGTATCCTCGTTCAAGTGATACCCGATCTCGGCCAGGACGCCGAACTCGATGCGCTGGAGCGCGCATTCCCGCAGCCCCTTGCGGGTTTGGTTTCGCGCCTTCTGGTGCAGGGCGTCCAAGTCGTATCCCTTGCGCTCACAGACGAACGCGCCGCCGGCGCACCAGGGGCAGGACGGTTTGGACGGGTAGCGCAACACCAGGGCCGGGGTCAAGCTAAACAACCTGAGCAACTCCAGACGGGTCGGTTGGACTGGCCGGTCATAAGGGAGGCTGAGAAACACCCGCCGATGCACCGCGTACCAGAACGTCCCGGCGCCTTTGGCGGTCCGGCAACCCTGGCGGCTCCAGAAGCCTGCAAATTCCTCAACGGTCATGTTGTGCGCCCGCTCAGGGCGCCGGACCTACAGGGCCTTCCGAACGGAAGACAAAACCACGTTGGCAAGCGCGCCAACGCGGACAGACTTTGAGTAATGGGCCGAGGCGTAGGCGCGGCCAAGCTGCCCGAGCCGGTCGAGCTCAGCCATGGGCATCGCCTGAACCTCGCGCATCCTGCGAGCCAAGGCCTGAACGTCTTCAGGCTCCTCGACCCACCCACACCGCGCCTCGGCGACGGCCCTGGCCGTATCACTCTGGCTGTCGACTGAGGCAAGCACAGGCTTGGCGGAGAACATGTAGGCCGGCAATTTCGAGGGAATCGAACTCATCGCGGCTCCCCGCTTGAGCGGGAGCAGGCAGACGTGCGCCAGGCTCTGAAGCAGGGGAACATTCTCTGCTTCGGGGTCCGAGATAAAACGAATATTCCGCTCCCCGAGCCTGGCCGCCACTCCTTCGGCCTCCGCTTTCCTGGAACCGCCGCCGATAACCAGCAACTGGGCGTCCTTGAGACCGGCCTGGCAAAAGGCCTCCATCAGGACCTCGACTCCTGCGGCCGGGCCGATGTTGCCCAGGTAGAGGAAGGTGAAGAGGCCCTCCGGCACACCGTACTCGCGAAGAGCGTCTCGCCCGGATGGGAGCCGGGCAAAGAGTTGCTCGTCGTGCCAGTCATTGATCCTGAGGACCCGCTCGGAGTCGATGCCTCGGTCCCGGACATAGATGCGCCGCATGTTCTCTGAAATGGTCAACACCGCCGCCGCCCGGCGGGCGGTTCGCCGGTCCAGCGCGGTCAGGAGAAACCGCGCTGCGCCCCGGAGCGCCGGCGGGAGCTTGAGCAACATGGAGTCCGGATAGACATCCTTTATGTGAAGCACCATCGGTATCCGCAACTGCCGAGCGCATCGGGCCAAAAGGGCCTGGCTAAGCAACGGCCACGAATTGACATAAAGGGCGTCGAACCGCAAACCGGAGTGTTTCAGGTAGCGGCAGGCGTGCCGGCCGAAACTCCAACTCTCGAGCGCGCGTCCGGCCAGACCCGATGCCGCCGCCGTAAAGGAGGCAAGGCGAACCACCCGCACACCCTCTTCCTGTGCAACCATTGGCACTGGCGACCGCTTGAACGCGGAGTAATCGGCCCCGATGGGCCGTGAGGGCCGTGGACAGAGGACCGTCACATCGCAGGACCTCCGGGTCAACTCCCGCGCCAGGTCCTGTCCCATGCTTGCGGAAACCACAGGCTCGGGCGGGTAAACCGCGGTGATTATGGCGACTGAGGACATGGGCGGAGATTAGGAGCAGGCGTCAAGTCTCAGCGAGTTGGGGGAGGCCAACGCACGAGTATAAGCGGCGCAGGCTGGCGAGGTAGGTTCCCACAGCATAATGTCTGGCCACCCGCTCCTGGCCGGCGCGGCCCATCCGGACGCGCAGCAGCGGGGTTTCGATCAGCCGGGCCAGGGCGTCGGCCAGCGCCTCGACATCCCCCGGCCGAATCAAGAAGCCCTCCACCCCGTCGGCGACAGTTTCCGGGATACCCCCAACCCGGGTCACGACCACCGGGATGCCGTGGGCCATGGCCTCAAGCAGCGAGACCGGGACGCCCTCGCCGTAGGACGGCAGGGCGAAGATGTCCGCCTCGCCCAGGGCTTGCGCCCTTGCCCGGCCGGTGACCTGGCCGAGGAATCGCACGCGGTCCCTCAGCCTAAGTCGAGCGACCAGCGCCGAGATTTGGCTTTCCTCTTCGGAGGATTCGACCGGGCCGGCGAACACGACGGCGAATGGTATCGTGCAGCGGCGCGCAGTTTTTTCGGCGGCTTGCACCAGGTCGCAGGCCCCTTTCTCCCTGGCGACGTTGCCCAGAAACAGAACCCTCACGGGCGCGATCGGGGCCTGACGCTCGGGGCGGGGCCCGGCCAGTTCAGTGAAGTTCCGCAGCATCACGGCTTTCGCGCGAAAGCGCGCCGCGCGCCGCGGCGGCAGCATCCGGGCCAGGTCATCAATCACGGATTGCGCGGGGAAGGCCACCCGGTCGCAACTCGCCATCAGCAGCCCCAGTTCCGCCCGGCGCCAGAAGGGCGGTCTGGGCAGGAGAATCATCCCGGCAACGGCATTGTGGACCTGCAAAACCACATAGCGTCCCCAGACGTACCGGACCCACCACGCCAGCGCCATGTCCTTCAACAAGGCCAACTCGACACTCGAATGGAAATGCGCCACCACCGGGCGGCGGCGCAGGATGGCCCAGGAGAGTCGAACGGCGTTCACGAGGAAAGCCAGGAGGTTCTCGAGCCGGAACCGGCCTGTCTCGCCGGGACGCCGCGCCCACAATTCCGTATTGAAGTGCCCGACGGAGACGGGCAGGTCCCAATGGGCCAGTTGAGTGGTTAGCAGCACCGCGATGCCCCCGACGTAAGAGCGCGGGTGCGGGACGGGGCCGACGATTAGGACATCCACTTTGCCGGTTGGGTTCATTTCGATTATAGAAGATAGGAGACAGGAGCTGGAGGATGGGAACGCGCTTCCATCTACTGTCTTTCATCTTCCGTCTTCCGCGCCGAGACGGCCCTGTGCACCGTCTCACAGACGTAGGCCAACTCGGGCTCGGACAGGCCCGGATAGACCGGCAGGGAGAGGCAGCCGCGCCAATGTTTTTCGGCATTCGGGAAATCCTCCGCCTTCAACCCATACCGGTCCCGGTAATACGTCATCCGATGCAGCGGCTTGTAATGCACCGAGGTGCCGATGCCGGCGTCCGCCAACCGCTCGATAAGACGATCCCGCGGCGAGGCCCCCTCCTTCCGACTACTGGCCACTGACAACTGACTACTGACCGTGGACTGTGGACTGTGCCCCGTGGTCCGTCGTCCGTGGTCCTTCAATGTGATCCAGAACAGATGGCAGGAATGGTCTTCGAGCGAGCCGCGGATGGCCGGCAAATCGATGCCCTCAATGTCCGCCAGGTGCCCGAGGTAATACTCGAAACACCGCTGCCGGTCCAGCCGCAACGATTCCGCCCGCTCCAATTGCGCCAGGCCGATGGCCGCGTTGATGTCCGGCATGTTATATTTGAACCCCGGGGCCACCACGTCGTACTCCCACCCGGCGCCCTGGGTCGCGAACCGATTCCAGATGTCCCGGTCGATGCCGTGTAGCCGCATGACCTTCGCGCGCTCGTGAATCGCATCGTCATTGGTCGCCAGCATCCCCCCCTCGCCGGTCGTAATCGTTTTGTTCGCGTAAAAACTGAAACAAGTCGCATCCCCGAAACTCCCCACCATCCGCCCATTCAGCTTGGTGGGAAACGCATGCGCGGCGTCCTCGATCACGCGGACGTTGTGTCGCCGGCAGACGGCCAGGAGGCCGGAGGACTCAGGACTGAGAACTGTGGACCGTGGACTGTGGACTGTCATTTCGGCGGCTTGCCCGCCGAAATGGACGACCATCACGGCTTTAATGTCCGGGTGCCGGCAGAGCGCCTCCTCGACAATCTCCGGGGTCAGCAAGCCGGAACCATATTCAACGTCGGCAAAGACCGGGTCGGCGCCCAAATACCGTATGACTTCAGCGGTCGCCGTGAAGGTCAGTGTCGGCACCAACACCTTGTCCCCCGGCCCGACGCCGCCGGCCTCCAGGGCCAGGTGCAGCGCCGCGGTGCAGGAATTGACTGCGCACGCGCGTCTCGCCCCGACAGCCTCCGCAAACCGCTTCTCAAACTCCAATGCCCTTCCCGCCGTCGTAAGCCAGCCGCTCTGGAGTGCCTGGCGCACGTACTTCAGCTCGTTCCCATTGCAAAGGACCTTGGCAAACGGTATCTGCATCTGTTGCTTTCTATGGGGTCCTATTGTCGTGTAATTGGGGATCGGTTACCGGCGGGCGGCAGCCCCAGCGGCCAGACCGTCTTGTAGCCCTTGGTTCCGCACAGAAACTGTGGGAGCCGGCCGATGCCGATCAGGGTCCCGAGACCGTAGGCGAGGTGCATCAAAAAGAAAACGGGGGGGAGGCAGACCAAAAAGGGCCACTGAGGGCCGCGCTCTGACCGGACCGCCGAGAAGCTGTGGGCCGCCGCGCAGGACGCGTAGCACGTGAGAATGACCGCCAGGCATGAGGCTCCGCAGGACCTGGCCGCATGCGTAACGAGGCAGGCCAGGGAAGCGAGGACCCCGAGGGCGAAGATGAATGGGGCTATGTGGCGCCACGCGAAGGCCCTCGGTTCGATCCCGAGTCCGAGGCCGACCCACAGGCCGTTCAGGAACTTCTGCCTCAAGAGTCCCCCCGGTGTGCGCCGCGCGTGATGGAAGCTGTGTATCGCCGGGTCGTAGTATATTTCAAAGCCTGCCTTCCTCACCCTGAAGTGGAACTCGTTGTCCTCGGTGCGGAGAAGGCGCTCGTCGAAACCGCCGACCGTCTCAAACACCCTTCGCCTATAGGCGCCGTGGGCGACTGTGTCCACTACTCCTGCGGCGGCCCGGTTGCGGTACTGCGCGGCGCTCGCGCCGAAACGCGACCTCTCGGCCAGGAACGCGAGCTTGCCTTGGAAGCCGGGTGCGCAAACAGACTCGCGATATCCCCCGCACACATCGTGGCCGCGTGAAATGCACTCGGCGTTTCGCCTCAGAAAGTCTATGGGAAGCCGGGCGTGGGCGTCGACTCGGATGACAATGTCTCCCGTGCTGGCCGCCAGGCCGGCGTTCCAACCGGCCCCCAAATAGCGCTTCTGATTCGTGAGCACCCTGACGCTCAGCCGCGGGTGCGCGTCCCTGAATCGCTGGAACGCCCCTGCCGTGCCGTCGGTGGAGCAGCCATCGACGAAAACGATCTGAAGCATTTGCAGGTCGAAATCCTGCTTGATCACGTCGTCCAGGAGCGCGGGAAGCGCCCCGGCGGCGTCTCGAGCCACTATCAGCAAAGATATCTTCAGCGACTTCATCGGCCGCCGGGGTCAAGACGCAGCGGCCCGGGAATGTCCTTCGCAACTCTTTGGATTTGCTCCAGGTAGGCGCTCTCGAGTTGTGCGCCAAAACGGACCTTGGGCCGGTTCGTTGTGAAGCCCACCAGCATGTTCAGCAGGTACGCCGTGCGGAGAAAGAGAGCGGCCCACACCCTGCTGGCATCCCGCTTCGTTTGCCACAGGACAGGGAGGTAAAGGAGAGTGACCATGGCCAGGGCGGCCGCCGGAAGAAGCAGGGTCCCTGTGTGGCAGAACTGCGCCGCTAACAGCCAGGCCGTAGAGGCAAGCCAGAGCCCGTGGAGGATCAGGTCGCGCTTAAAGCTCCATAGATAGACCCCGGCCCAGTGCTGGTGGAAAAGGGCACGGCGCAAAATCACGCCGGGGACGGTCGCCCGTCGGTTCCACACCAGGTGCCGGAGCGCCCGGCCGGGGGAGGAGACCTTGAGGTCCCAATGTGTGATCATTGGTTTATTGATGCGGTACAGCCTGCCCCCCATCGCCCAAAGCTGGCAGCACATAAAGAGGTCCTCCTCCGGAGCGAGGTCGGGCTCCAGTCCGCCGGCCGCCTCGATGGCGGAACGCCTGAGGAGGAACGCTCCTCCGACGTCACGGTCCACCAGTTCCACTTCCCGGCGAACCCCGTGGTAGTTCCTGATAAGCTGGAACGCGCCGGTTGTTTGCCTCATGTCGTCGCGAAGGCCGGAGACCCCGCACGCGTGTGGCGATTCCCTGAGGAACGTGGTCCCGTGGATCAGCCATTGCGGGTCCATTTCCATGTCGCCGTCGACAAACATGACGAGCTCGGACCGGGTAAGCAGGAGCCCCGTCATCCGGCCGTTAGCGCAGGTGTGGAACTCTCGGGGCGCCAGGGCGACCCTTATGCCTTTGTCCGTGGCGATGCGGACCGAGCCGTCGGTCGAGTGGCTGTCCACAAAGAGCGTCTCGACCAACTCTCCGGTGCATTCGGAAAACTCGCGGCAGGCCAGGAGAACCGAATCGAGGCACCTGGCCAGAACCGCTGCCTCGTTATAGCCGACCACGATGACGGCGACCTTGGCGCACGGCGCCGCGCTAGAGCCGCCCTTGCGTCCTCCGTACCCGCGCGGGGCCCCCGCCAGCCCGCCCTTTCCTTTTTCCCTCAGCGCTCGGTCCAGCGCTGAGTAGAGCGAACCAAAGCGGTTGGACCAATCTGCCTTGCGCGCCAATGACAGGCGGCGACTGACGACCCCGGGAGTTTCGGTTCGCGGGAGTGAGGCAATGATGCAGGCAGCCTTCTGCGCGTCGCCCCTGACGTCGTAAAACGCGCCGGAGATGCTCTCGAGGTTGCTCAGCCCGGATGTAAGAAGCGGCTTCCGGGTCGCAAGGCATTCATAGATTTTGGCCGGCATAACGCCGTCGATGTACGGCGATGGCTTGTAGAAGATGCAGAGCGCGTCGGCCTCTTTGAGGGCAACGGGCAGCTCAGAATTGGAAACCGGAGGCATTATGCGGACGGTTGGCGGTATCTGCTTCCGAACGCTCCGGGCAATGGCGCCGCAAAAGGTGACGTCGTAAGACTTCGACAACTCCGCGAAGAGAGAGAGATCGAGGTGGGGCCCGACGCCTCCGAAATAATAGAGGGAGCGCAGCCGCTGCAGCTCGTCGCCGCGGAAGGCGCGGCTAAAGCCCTCGTAATCAACACCCGGTTCCGCCAGCAGAACCGATCGCCCGCCGCCCAGCGCCGCCAGTCTTGCCACGTTGTACTGGGAATCAGCCAACAGCACGTCGGACCTGCGTGCCAGGATGCGTTCCGACGCCAGCACGTCCCGGAGCACAACGTCGGCGTCGTAATTATGCACGTTCACGTATGCCACAAGGTCAGGCGCAACTTGATCGATTACGTCGATCACGTTGAATGTCGGAACGTACGTGATGACCACGGGGTCTCTGAGGCGGAGGCGCGCCAGGGTGCGTCGGACAAGCGCACGGTTCAGCGGGCGCAGCCAGCGGGTGGGCGGAAGCCAGAAGGGTGTGACGACGTGGATGGCGTCGACGGGCTTGCGGCCGCTATGTGCGCCCTCCGCGGGATGGAGCCTTTCAAGGGCCGAGCGGAGCGTTGGCCACCGCTGCGGGGTCCGGTTCACGTACCATACCCGATGTCCAGTTCCCGAAAAGCGCCTTGCCAGCTCCTGACGCTGGAACCACAGGCCGTGCCAATCGTTGTTGGCGATGAGCAGGATGTCACGCATGAGGACCGATGACCTAAGGATTGGCCACGTGGGCATCGCGCCTCCTCGGCGCCCGGCAAGCGCGGCAAGGAGCCGAAGGGCTGTCACCCGACTCCCAATTGCTGGTAGGCCCTCCGGAGGCTATGCCTCATTACCTCAACCGAAAACCGCGACTCCCACGTCCGCTGCGCGTGATCTCGCATATTCTCCCAGGAGCACGCCGGGGTGGTGAAGATAAGGTAGAGCGCGTCGGCCAACGCCACGGGGTCCTTGGGCGGGTGCAGGAGCCCGTCATGGCCCTCGGTGATGACCTCGGGCACTCCGCCGACAGAGGCCGCCACGACAAGTTTTCTCACGCTCATCGCCTCCAGTATGGAATTGGGGATGCCCTCGCTTTCCGAGGGGAGCACGACCACTGGGTACCCCCGAATTGCCGAATAGACATCTCGCGTAAATCCGTGGAAGTCGAGCTGATCCAGCACCCCGGCCTGTGATGCCATAGCCCTCAGCCTCTCGGAAAAAGGCCCGCAAGCCGACGCCGGCAACCCCGACAGGCCCCAGGCACTTCGTCCACTATGACATCCTATGCCGCCCTGCCCATGCCGGGCCGCTGCCCGTTCGCCCCCAACCAGCCGGGCCTTGACGGTTAAGCCCCGTCGCTTAAGCTCGACAAGCCCTCTGACCAGGACGTCGTGGCCCTTGTGGTCCAGGAGGTTGGAAACCATTGCCAATTTGGCGGGAAGCGGCGCGTTGCTGCTGTTCGCGGCATCTGGCGGCCCGAGCCGCGCCACCCCATCCGGAATCACCGCCACCTTGCGAGGGGAAATCCCTGACCGATGAACCAGCTCGCGTTGCGCCGCATGGGTTATCGGAAGAAAGCGGTCAACGCCGCCTTGGGTCAGCCCGGCAAGGATGTGGTAGGCCCACTTCTTCCAGACAGGGATCCAAGAGCAGTCGATGTAGGTGTGGACTCGAAATATGTGCCGTGGCGCCCGCCTCCGCAGGCGAACGAGGCTGCCCACGATGCTCTCCCTGAAATTGTGACTCTGCAGGCAGATCGCCCGGCGCTTGCGCGCGATAGCGCCAACCCGCTCCGCCAATGCAAGGACCGCGCCGTTCTCGCCTCCCGCCGACTCTACTGGAAAGCCCAGCTCGCGGTAAGCTGCGGCCAACCCGCACCTCAAGTCCGACGTTACCAGAACGGGCAAGACGGGCAGGTCGGACCATAGTCCGCAGGCAATATGCAGCACTTGTGTTTCTATGCCGCCGTAACTCCGGCCGGTGTGAAGACGGAATAGGAGCACTGTCCTTCTGGCGAGGGCCTCCCCCCGTCCAGACCCCTCGGCCCCCAAGTCCGCCAGAGGCTCGCTCTGCCAAGTCGTCATGCCCGGCGCACGGTGGCACACCAGACTTGGATGCCCAGGAAGAGGAGCCACCCCCACGTCAGCGTCCTGGCCCAAGTAGAGCAGTCGTTGCGCATCGTCCACACAACGAGGTAATACGCGATGCCGTAGAAGTAGGCCCAAAAGGTGTCCGCGCGCCAGAGCACGCGGAACTCCAGGCGTCCAACAAACCAGCCAATGCAAAACAACATCGCGCAGCCGTAGATTGAAAAGTTGCCATAGGCTTCCGCCAGGGGCGTGCTGCCTACGCCTTTCCTGCCGCCACCTTCGGCCCGCACCCCGCTGAAATAGTAATCGCTCATCTGTTGTCCGAAAGAGCGCATGCCGCCCCGGCCCTTTTCGCCGCCAATATTCGGAAGAGCATACAGCGCGCTCTGAAGGTACGTAGCCCCGCATTGGTAAGGAAGCACGTGCGGATAGAGCTCAAGGGCTCGCGCGACGGTCGTAATCATCTGGCCGGCAGTCCCTATAACCTCGTCCAGGGATTCGCTGGTCAGCAGGTGCTCCTGGACCGCGGACCTATAGTCTCTGTCCCGCACAGGGTCCCCTCTAACGGCAACCAACACTGGCAAACTGGCAACCGCTGAGACCAGGAGGCTGGCGCCGATCCACCGGTTTAGACGGTACCCCCGGGCCGCAAGGACGGCGTTAACGGCAAGCGCGAAAATCAAGATGTGCCCCCGGTACCCCAGCACGGCATTGTAGCCAAGCCACGTCGCAGCGGCCAGCACAGGCGGCGCGTTCGGCCAGCGCGCGGTTCCAGCGTTCATGCTAGCCGAAAAAAGCAGAAAGCTGAGCATCAGGAAGAGCTGGGACGCGTCATATACCCGCGAAAAGCGGTCCCACAAGTCAGGGTCGTTATACGATGAGCCGAAAATCGTGCCCGGACCGATGCGAAGGACCTCCTCTGCGAGTACGGCAAAAGAAAGCACGCACGCGACTCCGGCGGCCGCGTTGATCGGCTCCTCAACGGCTTCATGCCGGCATGCAAATCCGCGCGGGCGAGCGGTCGCGAAGCCGACATGGACGCCGCCAAGAAGCAGCAGAAACCCCGCCAGGGCAAGCACGGTCGCCTCATGGAAGAAAAGACCGCGATTTTCCGTATAATCACTGTAATTCACCAAACCCGCGATCAAAGCGGTTTGGTAGGAAAAATGAGTTGCGAAGAAGCACGTCGGGGCAACCATGCAGAGGCTCCCCATAGGCCCTTGCCGGGCACACCTCCAGAACAGCACGGTATGCGCCCCGAGGAGCATGTTTGCAAGGATCACGACGGGAACGTGCGCCGCCTCGCATGTCCTCTCAGACAGGAAGGGGAAGGCCAAGCAGACCAACAGCGCGAGGCCACAGCAGGACAGGGCGAAGGCGCGCCCCGTGAGCGGCGGCACCGAGCCGGGATCGCCCGGCGGCATCGGCTGCAACCCCGGTGACAGGACGTCTTGCCTGCACCCGTCCGAGCGTGTAATGGCCGACAGCGGGGATGTCATCGCAATCGTGGCTGGCGCCTGGTGGTAACCGCTCGCTTCATGCGTCTGATCGCATGGACCCATGCAAAGGGCACGAAGGAGAGGAAATACCAGGTGATCCAGTCCCGTCGAAAGACCTTTGTCGAGGATGCCTGAATCAACTGGCGCCGCGCTTTCCAACGGTCGTTTGTTGTGACGCAGGCCCGCGCGCACTGGATCAGCAGCTTGTTCCTGTATTCAACGAGGTCCTCCACCGAGAAACCAGCCGGAAGGGCGCCTGAATCGAGGAGATCGGTCAGCGTGGTGATCAATCGAGAGTCTTTGTAGCCCTCCACCCTGAGGCATTTCCGCCCCTCGGCGTCGCGGTGGTACACCGCACATACCCGTGTTGTGAAGGCTATTGGATATCGCAGGGCAACCCGGAACCAGGTGTCCACGTCCTCGCAGTGCCGGGACTCGGTCGGGAAGAGGCCTGCGGCCTGCAGCGCATCCCTCTCCACGGCGACGGTGGAGGAGGACACCGGCGACGCCCCAAGAGCCGTTTTGGCGTAGTTCGGTATGATCCCCTCCCAGGGCGCCGGCGGAATGGCCCAGTACCTGGGCTTGACGCTGTAGCCGCCAGGCTCCGCGATCTCGTATGCCGTGGCGTATGCTCCGCACCCCGGATACGCAGAGCGGAGACGCTCGATTGTCGAGAGAAATCCGGGCGCCCACTCGTCATCGCCATCCAGAAACGCGACGACTGACCCCCGGGCCGCCGCGACCCCGGAGTTACGCGCGGCGCTTGCCCCCATGTTCTCGCGCTGGCAAACCAGCCGCACCCGCGGGTCTCTCCACGCCCTCACCAGCTCAGGCGACCTGTCACTCGAGGCGTCATCAACGACTATGCACTCGAAGTTCGCGTGCTCCTGGCGAGACACCGACTCGAGTGCCCGCAGGATGTACCGTTCCTTGTTGTAGAGTGGTATGACGACCGAGAGCATTGGGGACATAGTCGACGGAAAGGGGTTCCGAGGCGCGCGCGAAAGCGCAGGCCTACGGGCCATCTATGAACTCTCTGAAACAAAACACTCCGTCCAGAAGGTGGATGTTGAGTGTTAGCTCGTCGACGTGCGGCTTTCCGCGCGAGCCGGGGACGGTGCATAAGCATCTCAACTCCGGCATGTGTCTGGATGTGAAGCAGACTTTTCGCCGCGATGGCAGGGAAACGAAGTTTCTGATCTCTGCCACTGTGCAGAGGTCGCGATCGGTAAACACGAAGCACAGCCGGTCCCACAACACCCTTTCGCATCGTCTTTCCCATTTTTCCCGCGCTTCACTGAAACTCCTATAGTGAAGGAAATGCAGCTCAACGCCCTCCAAGGAGCCGATCGGGTATTGTCTGCTCTCGCTTCCGGACCAGGCCCGCGGGTACTTGGAGTGATGGCAGGATTCCAGCCGCGTGGAGATGTAATGGGGAAGGTCGGCGATGAACTTGATGAAACAGGGGGCGTAAAAGAAGAGACCCACGGTCGGGGTCAGGTAGGGCATGCCGAGCGTCTGATAGATCACGCTTCCCAGACAATTGCTGGAGATTACCGTGAAGTCTCTGCTGCGGATGGACCTGATGTCTCTGAGTACGCGTCGTCTGCTCAGGCAATGAAGGGCCCGGGTCATTTGCTTCTCGGCGCGCCATTGGACCGCCGTCAGAAGTCGCCGCAAGTGGGGAAGGCCATTCAATCAACCCCCCGCCTGACATGGGGCGAACCCCCCCAGCAACCGCCGAATCATGGCCCAGTCCGCTACGCCTAACCGCACCAACAGGCAGCCTACGACCGGAACGAAGACTGCAACGGCAAGCGGCAGAGTTGCTGCTTTCCCAGGCCAGCCCCAGGCAGTCACCAGGTACGCCGCGCTCCCCGCAACCAAGGATGCCGCCAGGGTCCGCGCCAAAACCGCCCAGGGAAAAATCGTCACCGCCGGCTGGCGCAGCCGGCGCATCAGCACGAGCAACAGGAATGGCACCGTGAACAGGAGTGTAACCGAGACGGAAGCTGCCGCGGCTCCGGCAGGTCCTAGCCAACCGGCCAAGAGCCACCCGGAGGTTGCCGTGAGCGCCAGTCCGATGATCGACTGGACCAGCATAGGGCGGCTGGACCCCGTGGTTTGGATCACTGCGCCGAATGTAAGCGTTCGCACCGGCAACAGCAGCAGGTAGATGCGAAATGGCAGAGCCGCCCCCGCGTAGGACGGCCCGTATAACAGTCGCATGAGCGCCGGCGCCACGACCCACAGCAGCGTCATGGCAGGAAGCAGGATCAAGGCAGAGCGGCTCATCGCCAACTGGACCAGGCGGACAATCTCACCCACCCTGCCTTGCCGATAGAGCCGCGCGTAATCCACCATCACTACCGACGTGATGGAGCCGGTGATCATACCGACCAGGGGGACCTCCATGGCGCCCACCGTATAGACCGCAAACTGTGCCGGTGTGCAACGCAGAGAAACGACCATTTGGTCCAAAGACTGGCCCAGGCTTCCCACCAGGGAGGAGAGGCCCAACGGAACTGCAAAAGCAAGTTGCCGGCCCATGCCCTCCCGCGATGGACGCCATTCAACGCCGGGACATGCGCGCCACATCAGCCAAACCCCGGCGACACAGTTGATGGCCGTTCCGATGAGCACTCCTACCAGGGCCGCCGCCGGTTTCCGCCAGAACCAAACCAAGGACACAACCGCCAGGAAGTTCATCAGGCGGCTAATCACGTTGTAAGCCGCCAGGGTCCTGGTCTGCTGGCGCGCCAGCAGGCAGCCTGAGACCGCCGTCGCCGGCACATAGAACAAGGCGTAGGCCGCAAACCACGAAAGGAGCGGCGCCAGTGCCGGATTATCAAAGCGGCGGGCAAGGAGCCGGCCTCCGCCAATCATGGCAAAGAGCGTCAAAGCGCCGCCCGCAGCCAGCAGGAGCAATAAGTTCTCCACCAGCACCGCCCGGGGACGCTCCTGCTCTCCCGGCAGAAACGTGAACAACGCCCGGTCCAACCCCATCATCACCAAAGGCACAGCGAACGACATAGCCAGCCCGGCCTGCCGATACGTGCCGAAGTTGGCCTGCGTGAGCAAGCGCGTCAGGACGACACCTGACAGGATGGATACCAGGGCCGTCAGGAAGCTGCCGCTGGAAAGGATCAAGACGTCGGCTGTGCGGGAGCGGCTCAGGGTGCGTACCTGCATACAAACCAGCCACTTGGCCTCCGCAGCGGAGAGGTGAGGCGGTGGAACGCCGCGATCAGCTTGTTCGCCACGCGGTTGCGAAATGGCGGAACCGGAGGGGACATGAGTCTCTCGCCGCAAAAGGGACAGAGATAGCTGGCGGCCCAAGGCCAGAAACCGAGGCGCTTTTGCCAACGCAGGAGTCTGTCCCAGGCGCGAACCCCGTTGCCGGCGATCAGTCGCCGTTCCACGGATGGCGACTGCAACATCGCGTCCACATCGGCGAAACTGCCGAACCGCTGGCAGTGTCCCCAGACATGATAATCCTTGCCACAGGCCTGACAGGTTGCAATGTTCCCGGCAAAATCCTCGCGTGCCGGCACGCTGACCAGGAATCCACGCCTGGTATTGGCCTTCAGTTGCGTGACCACGCGGGCGGCCTCCGGCGGCTCGAGGTGTTCGAGCACTTCACAGCAAATAGCCCCGTCGAACGACTCGGTAAAGGGCCACGGCGCCCGGATGTCACATACCCGGGTCTCACCTGGAAAGTGGGCCACGCTTTTTGCCGACCAATCTATCCCCACCACCCGGAGCCCGCGGCGAATCAATTCCTTCGATACCCGCCCATCGCCGCAGCCCACGTCCACCACCACCCGCCAGCTTTCCGGCACCATGGCAGCGGTTTCATGAATGCGAATCTTTTCCATCTCCGATAACGGAGCCTGATTCTCCGCAAGCAGGTCGAAGTGGGCCGCTCTATAGGCGTCCTCCATGTTAGTCAGTGACTTGAGCGGCGGCGCCCGAGGGGTTCAGGTATTTGGCCAGCGCCTCCGCGCGGGAGTTGACCTTCATTTTTTCGAGAATGTTGCTGATATGGGTGCGGAGGGTTTTTCTGGTGACGCCCATCCTGGCGGCGATGTCGTCGGTCCAGCATCCTTCGCTCAGGAGCCGCATGACCTCCTGTTCGCGGCCGGTGAGGCGGTGGAGGGAGGTGCCGCGGGCCTCGAAATAGTCCAGGAGCATCCGCGCCGCCTGGCTGCACAGCACGGCGCCGCCCTCCTGGAGGACCAGGATGGCGCGGAGGAGTTGGTCCGCAGTGCAGGGCTTTTGGAGCCAGCCGGAGATGCCGGCTTCGAGGGTCTCGAAGAATTGCCGGCTGCCCTTCTCGGCCGAGAGCACCAGCACCGAGGTGTGGGGCAACTCCTTGTGGAGTTGCCGCAGCCACTCGACCTGGACCTTGCTCCGGGTGTCGAGATCGATCAGGACCAGGTCAGGCAGCTCCTTGCGCAGTCGCGGCAAGGCTCCTTCAATGCCGGGGTGCATGGCGGAGACGGCCACGCCGGGCGCGGCCGCAACGAGCGCCCGCAGATACTCGCGCTCGACGGGGTTTTCCTCGATGATGGCGACCCGGACTTTGGCTTCGAAAGAATACCTGGCCATACTGCCTTCTGCGGTTGGCGGGCGCACTCCGTGCCGGTCAGTTCGCAACGGCTTTTTCTGCGGCGAACCTGAATTCGTCTTTTAAAGCGCTCCCTGCACGCACGGTCAAAACCATCCGGGAAGGGGACACGGCCCGGGGCCGTGAAGCATCCCCGAAACGCCTCTTCCTACACGCTGGGGTGTAGAGAGGGGCGGAAAGGCGGTGTGCGGCAGGGACATCAGACGCGGGTGGAACACTGCCATCCGCAGCCGATTAGCCAGGCCGGCAGCAGCAATGCGCTCATGCTTGGGCTTTGTCCCGGCGCAGCACCACGCTCCTTGGACGCGATTGGTCATTGGCTCCAGTATGCACATCTTGTGGTATGTGTCTGTCATCGCACACCATGATTCTTTTGCCGCCGCCGGACATGACCTTGCTGTAGTCGATAGCCACTACACGGTAGAAGGGTCAAAGCTGCCCACCGAGTCCCTTCGCAACGAACCGGACCCCCGCCCGCTGCCGAGGCGCGCCCCCGCCCGCCTCCTCAGATCGGCGTATTCGAAGAGGGCTCCCGGTCAAGGAACCAACTGATTCGGTTTTTTCGACTTGACACTCCATCCCGCCTGTTGCTAATGTGTGAGCACAAGGAACAAGACCGTGTCTGCGGCCAAGCTCGAGCCGGGTGGGAAGTTCGTTTGACGGAGGAAGCGGGGACTCTCATGAAGGGAAAAGCGGATATTCTGGCGGTGGATGACGATGCCCAAGTCGTAGGGCCCAATGAGCTGCCGGGGCGGGTTCGAACGGCGCTGCGTCTCCGGGACATCACGGAGCGCAAGCGGTTGGAGAGGAGCATTCTGGAAATTAGCGAGCGCGAGCAGCGTCTTGTTGGACAGGACATTCACGATGGTCTGTGCCAGCGGTTATTCTGCGCGGCCATGGGCTGCAATCTGCTGCGAGAAAGCCTCGCGGCCCAATCGCGGCCCGAAACCGCCGAGGCGGCTAGAGTTCTGGCGCAAATCCAGGCTGCCATCCGCGAGGCCCGCAGCCTGGCTCATGGACTTAGCCTTGCGACCTTGGATACGAAGGGCTTGCCCGCCGCGTTGGGGGATTTGGCGTCCACAACCAGCATCGATTGCCGCGTCCCCTGTGTGGCTGAATGCACGGGCTCGGTTGCCGTCACCAACCCGGCCACTGCCAACCACCTGTTCCGAATCGCTCGAGAGGCGGTGCATAACGCCGTCAAACACGCCAGGCCGAGCCGCATCCTCATCCGCTTGGAAGCAACGGCCGATGGGGGGGCGCTGAGTATCACGGACGACGGGCGTGGAATCCCTGAGGGGCCAAGCGCGGACTCCGGCATGGGTCTCGACATGATGAAGCGTCGCGCAAACATGGTTGGGGGGCAGTTGAAGATTCAAAGAGCGCCTTCCGGGGGAACAAGGATTACTTGCGTGTTTCCGGCGGGCGCCTTAACGCCCGCGACATCTCTTTGAATCGCAGGAGAGATTATTATGCCGCGGATGCCTCAAAGGAATTGCAGGCAGGTTCTGTTGGTGGATGACCATCCGCTGGTCCGCCAGGCCCTGAGAGAGGCCATTTCACGGGAAGGTGATTTGGCCGTGTGTGGCGAGGCCGAAGACCGGGACGGGACATTTGCGGCGATTGAAGCCTCTCGACCGGATATGGCCATTGTGGACCTGGGGTTGAAAAACTCGAGCGGCATGCAGCTC
>Ga0326727_10002091_pt1 | contig 70315 bp, 61 predicted proteins | sample MB2enrmetagenome_FD_207643 | JGI IMG/M metagenome (GOLD analysis project Ga0326727, IMG submission 207643) | Lab enriched peat soil microbial communities from McLean, Ithaca, NY, United States - MB29MY | ecosystem: Environmental > Terrestrial > Soil > Wetlands > Peat | place: USA: New York...
CCGAAGGCGCGCCGCCTGCGGCGCGTCCTTGAGTTCGAATTCCTCTCGCGCAAAATTGCCGCCAAGCAAGCAATGAACGGCTGCGCCGGGGCGCCGGCGACGCGCCGTCTCGGCCGCGGCCGGGATGTCCGCCGGGGGCGCCGAGACGTAGCGCCGTCGGCAGGATCGCGCGTCAGGCCGCCGCCGACGCGCCGGCGGCCTTCGACTTCAGGTAGGCGACGAGGCCGGCGACGTCGTCGGGGACGAGGCGCCCGATCGGCCCTGACGAATAGACGGCGTTGACCACCGTTCCATCGGGCGCCAGCACGAAGCCGGTCGTTTGCAGGTAGCGCGGCTCGCGATTGACGTAGGCGCCGATCAGTGCGGAGACCGCGTCGGCGTTGGCGCCGAAGCCGATCGGATAACGGACGCCGTGCTTGGCGGCGAGCGCTGCGGTCGTCGGCTCGTCGTCGACCGAGAAGGCGACGACCTTGATGCCCGCCTCGTCGAGCCTAGCGCTCGCGCGCGCAAAAGCGGCGAGCTGGGCGTTGCAGTAAGGGCACCAGGCGCCCCGGTAGACCAGGACCGCGCCGTAGGCGCCGCCGAGGTCGTCGGGCAGCTCGATCGTTCCGCCGCCGAGCTTACGGAGCAACAGGCGCGGGAAGGTCTCGCCATTGCGCAGAAGCGGCATAGCAATTCTCCTTATTGTGGACCGAATGGTCCAGTCCTGGCGGACGAAAACTGGACTGTCAAGTCCAATTGGCGTATGGATGCGCGCATGAGCGAAACGAAGCGCAGCGGGTGGCGGCTGACGGCGCGGGGCGCCGCGACGCGGCGGCGCATTGTCGCCGCGGCGGCCGACCTCGCCGCGGCCCGCGGCGTCGGCGAAATAAGCCTCGACGAGGTGATGGCGGTGAGCGGCGCGAGCAAGTCGCAGCTCTACCATTACTTCGCCAACAAGGACGCGCTGTTGCGCGAAGCGGCGGCGTTGCAAGCGGAGCGAGTGCTCGGCGCGCACGCGCCGCTGCTCGAAGCGCTCGACTCGCTTTCGGCGATGCGGCGCTGGCGCGACGCCGTGCTGGCGCTCAACCAGCGGACCGGCTGTCCGCTTGGCGCGCTGGTCTATCAGTTGCCGCCGAGCGCCACGCGCGCCCGCGCGACGGTCGAGGACGCGTTCGAGATCTGGCGCGGACGCATCGAGGCGGGGCTCGTCCGCATGCGCGAGCGCGGCGAGCTTGCCGCCGAGGCCGCGCCGGGCGACATCGCGCTCGCGGTCTTGAGCGCCGTGCAGGGCGGCCTGTTGTTGTCGCGTAGCGCCAAGTCCGACCGGCCGCTGGAGCTCGCCTTCGACATGGCGCTCGCCCACGTCGCCTGGCAGGCGCGCCGCCCCGGCGCGACCGACGGGTCAAAGGCGGTCAGTTCAAATCGCCCTTAGACCAGCACCGGCGCCGCCTGCATGCCGGCGGCGCCGAAGACGCGGCGGTAGCGATCGATCTCGTCGGCCGGCCCGAGCGCCTTGTTGGGGTTGTCGGACAGCTTGACCGCCGGCCGCCCGTCCGCCTCGGCGACCTTGCAGACGATCGAGATCGCCGCCAGCTCGCCGTCGACCCCGGCGGGCGCGCAGCCCTTGAAGTCGTTGGTGAGATTGGTGCCCCAGCCGAACGAGAGGTTGACGCGGCCGCGCAACGCCCTCGCCGACGCTTCGATCGAGTCGATGTCCATCGCGTCGGACAGCACCATCAGCTTCTCCCGCGGGTTGCGGCCGCGGCTCTTCCACCAGGCGATCAATTCTTCGGCGCCGGCGATCGGCTCTTTCGAATCGGGCCGCGCGCCCTTCCAGTCGGCGACCCAGTCGGGCGCCCGCGCGAGGAACGAGGTGGTGCCAAAGCAGTCAGGCAGGATGACCAGCAGGTTGCCGCCGTACATGCGCGACCAGTCGCGCAGCACCTCGTAAGGCGCGTCGCGCAGGCTCGCCTCGTCGTCGGCGAGCGCGGCGTAGACCATCGGCAGTTCGTGGGCGTTGGTGCCGATCGCCTCGACGCCGGTGTCCATCGCGTGCTTGACGTTGGAGGTGCCGATGAAGCTGTCGCCGAGACCCTCCTGCAGCGCTTCGACGCACCAGCGGTGCCACAGGAAGCCGTGGCGGCGCCGCGTGCCGAAGTCGGAGATGCGCAGCGTCCCCTCAGCGGCGAGGACGCGCAGCCGCTCGACCTTGCTCCACAGCTTGGCCTTGGCGCGGGCGTAGAGCACGTCGAGGTCGAAGCGGCTCATCGCCCGCATGGCGGCGCGCGCGCGCAGCTCGCTGATGATCGCCAGCGCCGGGATCTCCCACATCGTCGTATGCGTCCACGGGCCGGCGAAGCGCAGCTCGTACTGGCCGTCGCGGTGCGTGAGCTCGTATTCGGGCAGGCTGAAATCGGCGAGCCACTCCATGAATTCGGGCTCGAAAATCTGCTTCGTGCCATAAAAAGTGTTGCCGGCGAGCCAGATCAGCTCGTTCTTGGCGAGCCGGAGCGTGCGCGCGTGGTCGAGCTGGTCGATCAGCTCGCGCTCGTCGACGACGTCGGCGAGTCGCACGCTATTCGCGCGGTTGACCATGGCGAAGGTGACCCGCCGATTGCCGTGCATCTTCCAAATCATTTGCTGCATCAGTAGCTTGTAGAAGTCCGTATCGAGCAGAGTGCGCACGATCGGGTCGATGCGGAAGGTGTGGTTGTAGACTCGTGTGGCGATATCCGGGATCATGGCGCAAGCTTAGGGTCGGGCGCGGCGAGCGACAAGTGCGCGCGTAAAGCCGTGTTTGCGCGCCGCGGCGCCCGCCGAAAGTGGAGAATGCCGTGGCGGCCGAAACCGAGAAGCCCCCGATCCGCGTCGGGTTGTTCGTCACCTGTCTCGTCGATCTGATACGTCCGAGCGTCGGCTTCGCCGCGGTCAAGCTCTTGGAGGACGCCGGCTGCGAGGTGGTCGTCCCCTCGCAAAGCTGCTGCGGCCAGCCCGCCTTTAATTCCGGCGACCGGGCGACCGCCCGCGCGATCGCGCTGAAGACCATCGACGCCTTCGCCGGCTGCGACTATGTCGTCGCGCCGAGCGGCTCCTGCGCCGGCATGCTGGCCAAGCACTATCCCGAGCTGTTCGCCGACGAGCCGGAGCTGTTGCGCAAGGCGGCCGCCTTCGCCGACAAGTGCTGGGAGTTGACGAGCTTTCTCGTCGACCGGCTCGGCGTCACGGCGGTCGCGGCGCGCTGCGAGGGCGTCGCCGCCTACCACGATTCCTGCGCGGGCCTGCGCGAGATGGGGGTGAAGAGCCAGCCGCGCGCGCTGCTCGCCAGCGTCGAGGGCCTGCGCCTGGTCGAGTTGCAGGACGGGGGGGCGTGCTGCGGCTTCGGCGGCGTGTTCTCGGTCAAGCACGGCGCGCTGTCCGGCGCGATCGTCGAGCGCAAAGCGGCCGATGTCGCGGCGACCGGCGCCGACACGTTGATCGCCGGGGACCTCGGCTGCCTGATGAACATCGCCGGCCGGCTGCAACGCCAGGGCCGCGTGGTGAAGGCGCGCCACGTCGCCGAAGTGCTCGCGGGCGTGAGCGACGAGCCGCCGATCGGCGAAGCCGCCGCGAGGGTCAAGCCATGACCGCCGCCGCGACCCCGTCGCGCTTCCGCGAAAACATCGCCGCGGCGCTCGGCGACGAACGCCTGCGCGGCCTCTCGCCCCACGTGCAGAGCCTGATCGCCGCCCGCGCCGAGGCCGCAGCGCGGCTGCCGGAGTTCGAGGCGCTGCGCGACAGCGCCCGCGCGATCAAGGACCACGCGCTCGCGCACCTCGACCTTTATCTCGAAGCGTTCGAGCGCAAGGCGACCGAGGCGGGCGGTCAGGTTCACTACGCCCGCGACGCGGCCGAGGCGACGGCGACCATCGTCGACTTGTGCAAGGCGCATGGCGCGAAGACCGTCGTCAAGGGCAAGTCGATGGTCTCGGAGGAAATCGGCCTCAACGCCGCGCTCGATCGCGCCGGGATCGCCGCGGTCGAGACCGATCTCGGCGAATACGTCGTGCAGCTGCGCGAGGAACGACCCTCGCACATCATCGCGCCGGCGATCCACCTGACCCGGAAGGACTACGAAGCCGCGTTTCGCCGCGCTCACCGCGACCTGCCGGCCGACCGCGACCTGTCGCAGCCCGAGCGGCTGCTCGCCGAAGCGCGCGCGATCCTGCGCGCCAAGTTCCTTGCGGCCGACGTCGGAATCACCGGCGCGAACTTCCTCGTCGCCGAGACGGGCGCCGCGATCGTCGTCACCAACGAGGGCAACGGCGACCTTTGCCAGGTCCTGCCCAAGGTCCACATCGTCGTCGCCTCGATCGAGAAGGTCGTGCCGACGCTGAACGACGTCGCGCAGATCTTGCGCGTGCTCGCGCGCTCGGCCACCGGCCAGGACATGGCGGTCTACACGACGGCCGCCGTCGGCCCGCGCCGGCCAGGCGACCCGGACGGTCCGGAGGAATGGCACGTCGTGCTGGTCGACAACGGCCGCTCGGCGATGCTGGGAGGCCCGTTCAGGGACATGCTGCGCTGCATCCGCTGCGGCGCCTGCATGAACCACTGCCCGGTCTACGAGACGATCGGCGGCCTTGCCTACGGCTGGATTTACGCTGGCCCGATGGGCGCGGTGCTGACGCCGTCGCTGATCGGCGTCGCCGAGGGCGGCGCGCTGGCGACCGCTTCGACGCTGTGCGGGCGGTGCGAAGCGGCTTGTCCGATGCGCATCCCGCTGCCCGCGCTGTTGCGCCAGTGGCGCGAGCGCGCCTTCGCGCGCGCTCTTACGCCCGCCGGCGAGCGTTTCGCGCTCGGCCTGTGGGCGTTCTTCGCCAAGCGGCCGGCGCTCTATCGGCTGACGACCGGCCTGGCGACGCGCGCGCTCGCGCTCGTCGGCCGCGCGCGCGGACGCTTCTCCTGGCTGCCGTTCGCCAGCGGCTGGACCCGCTCGCGCGACCTCGCCGCGCCGCAGGGCGCGACGTTCCAGAGCCGATGGCGGGCGAAGAGCGGGAGGGTCAAATGAACGCGCGCGACGAGATTTTCGCCGCCGTCCGCCGTTCGCTCGGCGTGACCGGGAATGAAGCGCCGCGGCGCGCGGCGGTCGAGGCGCGCCTCGCCGCGACGCCGACCGGAATTATTCCACGGCGCGGACGGGGCGAGGCGGCCGAGCGCTTGGCGACCTTCAAGGCCGAGGCGGCGCGCGCTGAGGCGAGCGTCGTCGAAGCGGCTGCGCTCGCCGATCTTCCCGCCGAGGTCGCGCGCTTCCTCGCCGAGAATCATCTGCCCGCGACGCTGCGCGTCGGCGACGACGCGCGGCTCGCCGCCCTGCCGTGGGAGGCGGCCGCGCTCGAAATCTCGCGCGGGCCCTCGGACGGCGACGACGCCAACGCGGCGAGCGCCGCTTTCGCCGGCGTCGCGGAGAGCGGAACGCTGGCGCTCGTCTCCGGCGCCGACAATCCGACGACGCTCGCCTTCCTGCCCGAGACGCATATCGTCGTCCTCTTCGCCGCCGACCTGGTCGGCGACTACGAAAGCGCGTTCGCCAAGCTGCGCGCGGCGCGCCCGTCGCCGCGCGCCCTCAACTTCATCACCGGCCCGTCGCGCTCCGCCGACATCGAGGAGACGCTGCTCATCGGCGCGCACGGGCCGCGGCGACTGCACGTGATCGTCGTCGCCGCGTCGTGAAAGCGCCGCGCCTTCGCCTTCATGGGAATTTAGTAACCATCCCGTGGTTCAAAGGGGTTGAGGCGCGAGGGCCGGCGCGGCTTCGGACGGGTGACGATGGCGTTTTGCAGGACGATGGCGGCCGGTCTGGCGTGGCTGGCGTTGGTTAGCGCGGGCGCGTCGGCCGAGGAGCGGCCGGCGGCCGATTCGCTCGCCCAGCCGCCGCCGCTGACGCGGCCCGCCGCGCGCGTCGCCGCGGCGCCCGCCGCGCCGCTCTATCCGGGCGAAGCGGTCGCGCCGGCGAAGCCGAAGCCCAAGGTCCCGCCGCCGCCGCCGTCGGAGACCCTGCTGTCGACCGATCCGACGCCGACGCTTGGCCCCGACACCGCGCTCGCCACCGCCGCGGCGGCGGAGCGCTACGCGCGCATCGCCGCCGCGGGCGGCTGGCCGACCGATTTCGCGCCGCTAAAGCCCGGCGCGAAGGGGCCGGCGGTGGCGCAATTGCGCAAGCGGCTGGCGATCGAAGGCGATCTCGCCGCCAGCGCCGCTTCGGGCGGCCTTTCCGACCTTGCCTGGGACGCCGAGCTGACCCAGGCGGTGGAGCGCTTCCAGGCGCGGATGGGGTTGCGCCCGACCGGCCGCGTCGTCGGCGCGACGCTGACGGCGATCAACATTCCCGCCGAGCGGCGCGCCGCCCAGCTCGCCGCCAGCGTGCGCCGCCTCGCGCCGCTCAATTTTCCCTTCGGCGAGCGTTACGTGGTGGTCAACCTTCCCGCGGCGTCGGTCGAGGCGGTGCAGGGGGGCGTGGTCGCCCATCGCTACGCCGCGATCGTCGGCGGCGTCGATCATCCCTCGCCGGAGATCGCCGCCCATGTCCGCGCGATCGACCTCAACCCGACCTGGACCGTGCCGGTCTCGATCATCAAGAACGAGATCATCCCGCGGATGCAGAAGGACCCCGGCTATCTCGCGCGCCAGAAGATCCGCATCCTCGACGGCAAGGGCGTGGAGATCGACCCCAAGTCGATCAACTGGACGACCGAGCGCGCCGCGAGCTACACGCTGCGCCAGGACGCCGGCGCCGCCAATTCGCTCGGCGCGATCCGCATCGACATGCCCAACAAACAAGCCGTCTACATGCACGACACGCCGTCGAAGCGCCTGTTCGGCGCCGATTATCGATTCTTGAGCCATGGATGCGTGCGCGTGCAGGGCGTTTACGATTTCGCCGCTTGGCTGCTCGACGGGACAGGCGGCGCGCCGCTCGGCGTCTGGGACGCCGATTCGCTGCGCGCCGAGACGAAGACCGGCTTCCCCGAGGAGATCAAGCTGGTCAAGCCGACGCCGGTGGTCTGGGTCTATCTCACCGGCTGGGCCAACGCGGACGGGCGCGCCTCCTTCCGCGACGACGTCTACGCAATCGACGGCGCCGCCGAGGCGACCGCCAGCGCCGCGGTCGACGTCGCGCCGATCGGCGAGATCGCGCCGGCGCCGTTCGCGCCGACGCCGTGAGCGCCGCGCGGCCGTTGCAAAACCGCGTCGCCTCCTACGCCGTGCTCGGATCGCGCCCACGCGCGGCGCGCTCGGGCTGCGCCGCTGGGCGCTCCGACGACGCCTTGCTGCGGCGGAGCTTTTTCGGCTACGCAGCGCCCGAGCCTCGCCCGTGTTGGGGCGAGGGGAGCTAAATCGGGGAAAACCGTCGTTGAACCAACTTTCGTTCGCGCGCCGCGCGCTTCTTGGCGCGGCGGCGCTTTTCGGCGCGTTCGCGCTCGCCGCCTGCGCCGAGGCGCCCGAGCCCGGCGGACCGGTCGATTCGCGCGCGCTCGCCGCCGTGCGGCTTGATCCGCAGGCTGCGGTCGCCGCGGTTAACGCCTATCGCGCCAAGAGCGGCCTCGGCCCGCTGCGGCTCGACCCGGCGCTCGTCGCCATGGCGCAGCGCCAGGCCGACGCGATGGTCGCCGCCGACGCGCTGTCGCACACGGTAGCGGGCTCTTTCTCCGCGCGCCTCGCCGCGGCGGGGATCGGGGCCGGCGAAGCGGGCGAGAATCTCGGCGGCGGCTATTACTCGCTCGACGCGGCGATGGCCGGCTGGCGCGGGTCGCCCGAACACGACGCGAACTTGAAAATCCGGGGCGCGACGCGGATGGGGATCGCCCTCGCCAAGGACGCGCGCACGCGCTTCGGCGTCTACTGGGCGCTGGAGCTCGCCGACGATCCGCCACGGCCGGCGGCGGCGGTTTGGGCGGACTGAGGGCTTAGGCGCGACGCGCCGCCGCTTCGCGCTTCGACGGCTCGCGGCGCGCCGCGGCCGGTCGCGGCGCCTCGGGCGCGCAGGCGAACTGGATGCGGTTGCGGCCGCCGGATTTCGCCTGGTAGAGCGCCCGGTCGGCGTCCGAATAGAGAAGGTCGAACGATTGGTCGTCGTCGCGCAGCGCGACGCCGGCCGAAACGGTGAGGCGTATCGTCAGCTCGCCGACAACGATGGGGGTCGCGCGCAGGCGGTCGCGGAAGGCGATCAGCCGCCGCGCCAGCTCGTCGATCGCCACCCCCGAGGCGAGCACCGCAAATTCCTCGCCGCCGACGCGGGCGACGCAGCCGAGATTGCCAAGGTCTGCAGCCATCATCCGGGCCACGGCGCGGATCGCCGCGTCGCCGGCGAGATGTCCATAGGTGTCGTTGACCGTCTTGAAACGGTCGATGTCGAAGATCGCCAGCGCCAGCACGTTAGGCAGGCTCGCTTCCGTCGTCTCGATCAGCGCGCGCCGATTGGGCAGGTCGGTCAGCGAGTCGGTGCGGCTCAACACGTCGGCGGCGAGCTTCGCCTGGTAGAGTTCGAGGTGGGACTTGCCGAACGCGAAGGCGATTGGCGCGGCGACCACGACGCAGATGGTCGCGGTGATCAACCACGAGCGCAGGCTGGTCTGCCAATCGATGAAGAAGACAAGCTGGTTGGCGATATCGGCGCCGACCCCGCCGGCTAAGGCGAGCGCCGTGACGCCACAGGTGAATCGCGCCAGATCGCTATGGTCGCGAATGGCGGGACGCACCAACTGACCCAGCAGGTCGCGAGACATGGCCACAATCGCCGTTTCTAACCTTCCGCCAGGGCCTATGGATAGATTGGCGCGTGCTAATGCGGCTTTAATTCAACCGACGAATTCAAGAGGATCGCCAAGTTTCCGTTAAGCAGCGCCCGACCCGCCGGCCGGGGAGCTTACTGGGCCGCTTTCACGCTCGGAAATGCGACTTCTACGAGCGTTCCCTGCTCTTTGCGGCTCTTGATTGAGAAATCCGCGTGATTGGCTTCGGCGAGCGCCTTGGTCAGCGGCAGGCCGAGGCCGGCGCCGTCGGCGCGGCGCGCGCCGGCGATCTGGCGGAACGGCTCGAGCGCGGCGGTGATCTCGCTCTCGTTCATGCCGACGCCGGTGTCGCGCACCCTCACCACCGCGTGGCCGGCGTCGTCGAGCGCGGTCGAGACGATCACCTGCCCGCCCGGTTCGTTGTACTTGACCGCGTTCGACATCAGGTTGAGCAGGATCTGCCTCAGCGAGCGCTCGTCGGCCATCACGTTGGGCAGCTTGTCGAGCAGCGACAGGCGCATGATGACGCGTTCCTGCGCCGCCTGCGGCTGCATCAGCGAAACGCATTCGCGGATGACGCGATTGACGTCGACCGGCGCGAACACGAGCTCGAGCTTGCCCGCCTCGATCTTGGACAGGTCGAGAAGGTCGTCGGCGAGGCTCACCACGTGCTCGGCCGAGGCGTGGATGTCCTTGATGTAGTCCTTGTAGCGGTCGTTGCCGATCGGGCCGAAGCGCTCCTCCAGCATCACTTCGGCGAAGCCGAGGATGGCGTGCAGCGGCGTGCGCACCTCGTGGCTGACGCGGGCGAGAAAATCGGTCTTGCGCGCGTTGGCCTCCTCGGCCTGCTTGCGCGCCGCCTCCAACGCGCGCTCGCTCGCCTTCGTCTGCGTCAGGTCGCGCGTCAGCACGCAGAAGCGGGGCGGCGCCGGCGGCTCGGCGAGGCGGCCCATGGCGACGGCGAGCGGCCTTGCTTGGCCGCGGCGGTCGCGACCGACGAGCTCGCCGTCGTCGGCGCCGATCGCCTCCCCCTGCTTCAGCCGTTCGAAGCGGTCCGCCGCCTCGCCTTGGCTCTGCGGCGCGAACAGCATGAGGAAGCTTTCGCCCGCGACCTCCTTGCGGTCGTAGCCAAACAGCGCCTCGGCGCCGCGGTTGAGCGCGAGGATGCGGCCGCCGGCGTCGATCGAGACGACGCCGTCCGCCGCGGCGTCGAGCGCCGCGGCGAGGTCGCGCGCCCGCGCTTCCTGAGCGCGCGCTTCGCGCTCGAGGGCTCTGAGCTCGGCCTCCCGCTCGGCGTTCAGCGAGCGGCGCAGGGCGATCAACGTCGCCGGCGCGCCGCGCCACTGGATCGGCTGCGCGCGCCCGTCCACGACGATCGCCTCGCCGTCGGCGGCGACGACCGGGATCGCGCCGCCGTCACTCGCTTCGGCGAGCATCTGCGCGTCGCGGCCCTTGAACATGCGCGTCAGCGCGTCGGCGGCGCGGAACGCCGCGAGGTCGCAATAGCCGGCGAGGTCGAGCATGGTCTGGTTGAGATAGATCGGTTCGCCGCCGCGCAGCACCATCGCCGCGATCGGCAATTGGTCGAGCAGCGCGAAAGCGTCGCGCTCGGCGGCCTCGCCGTCCGGCTCGTCCGGCGCGCCGTGCGCGGTCGCGGGCGGCGGCGCGCCGCCGGGCTTGTCCTCGCGCGCCAGCGGCAGCTTCGCCCCGAGCGCCCGCGCGATCTCGCGAAAGGCCTCGCGCTCGAAGCTGGTCAGCTCGACGGCGTCGCGTTCGTCGCCCTCGCCGCGCGGCGGCGGGACCGCGTTAGCCGCGCCGGGGCGCAGCGGCACCACGTTCGGGCTCGCCGGTTGCGCGGCGAGCTGGCGGAGAAGCACGATCTCGCCGCCGCGATCCTCCGGCGGCGGGGAAGGCGCGGGCTCGGCGACGGGCGCAGCGGGCGGGGGAGCGCTCGCGGCGGCCGGCGGCGGGGCCAATTCTTCAGCCGGCGGGGTTGCGGGGGCGCTGTTGTCGGCGGCGGTCGGGACGGACGGCGCTTCGAAGGGAACCGTCTCGTCGGTCAAGAGGCCGAAGCCGGCGAAGCCGGCGAAGCGGCGCTCGCCGTCGAAGCGCGGCGCGCCCGACATCAGCGCGATGCGCGCGCCGGCGCGGTCGGGCGCCGGCCAAGCCAGGCGCAGCGCCGAAAAGGTGCGGCGCGCGCCGACCGCCGCGGCGAATTCGCCGCCGGCGTCGAGGCCGACGCGCGCGGATAGCGCCGCGAGCGTCTCGCCGGGCTTCGGCGCGTAGTCGCCGACCGCCTCGACCAACGCGCGATCGGGCTCGCCGAAGCGGTCGTCGACGTCGAGGGCGAAGAGAAAGCGTCGCGGCGCGGCGATCTCGACCGGCGGCGCGGCCGCCTCGCTCGCGGGCGCCGGCGGCGGCGCGCCGGACTCGGCGGCGGCCGGCGCGGCGGCGATGAGGAAGCTGCGCCCCTCGGGCGAGGCGAGCCGCGCGCACATCAGCTCGACGTGGAGCGGCAACCGCCCGGGGTAGAAGCGCAGCGACTCGGCGCGCGGCGGGGCGCCGGGCGCGAGCGTCTCCAGGAGCCGGCGCAGCCGGCGCGCGCCGGGGCTGGTCGGCGAAAGCGCGACGGCGGCGAGCGCGCCGACGCCGTCGACGCCGAACAGCGCGAGCGCGCCCGGCGCGGCGTACTCAACCCGCGTCGGCGCGTCGGCGGCGACGACCACCAGCGAGCGGAGGTCGAGGCGCTCGGCGAAAGGCCAGCCGGCGATAAGGGCGGCGGCCTCTTGCGCGTTCATGGCGGCTCGGTCGGCGGCGTCCATCGGCGGCGAAGCGGTCTCGTTGACTGAACGGATCGGCGGCGAGATCGAATCGACCCGATCGTCGATCTCTCCGCCATGCTTAGCAAAACCTTAACGCCATCGCAGGCTTCTCGTCCATGTGGAGAATGGCCCGCCTTGCGCGCAGGGTTAAGATTCCCGTGGCGGCGCAACCTCGTGTGGCGCCGCAATAGGCGTTCGACTATGGTGACGCCCCATCGAGGAACGCCGATCCGAGGCGGAGGCGGGGAGGAACGCCATGGTCAACGTCGCGTTGGAGATTCCCACCGAGCTGCGAGATTTCGCCGAACGCAGCGTCGATCAGGCGCGCAAGGCGTTCGAAAGCTTCGTTGCGGCGGCTCGGGAGGCGCTCGCCGCCGCCGCGAGCGAAGCCGAAGCCGAGCCCGCGGGCGCCAAGCTGATCGGCTTCGCCGCGCGCAACGTCAACGCCGGCTTCGATTTCGTCCAAGCGCTGGTCCAGGTCAAGGATCTCCATGAGGCGTTGACGCTGCACAACGCATACCTCAGGGCGGAGCGGAGCGCGATCGAGGCGCAGGCCGAGGCGATCGGCGCGCCGCCCGAGGCCAGGTGAACCGCGCCCCGCGGCCCTTGCAACCGTGGGGCTTTGACTCTAGGTTCCGCCCCGTCGCGATTGAGGGCCGCCATAGCTCAGCTGGTTAGAGCGCTAGATTGTGGATCTAGAGGTCCCCCGTTCGATCCGGGGTGGCGGTACCATCGCGGCGTTTCTCCCCCCGAACGACAACGGCTCGATTTGAAGCGCGCGAGCGGAACGCGTCCGCTCGGGGCCGCCTTCTCCGTTTTTGCGCGCTTCGCGATCCCGGTTTCGCGGCGTCGCGCTCCTCATCCTCGCCTTCTTCCCGCTCGCGCGTCGAAAAGGCGAGGCGCGCCGCCGCCTCGACTTGATTGCGGCATGCGCTACCGTTCCCGCATCGCCTCGGACATGGTCTTGGCGAGCGGCGAGAACAGGTAATTGATGATCGGCCGGCTCTCGGTCTTGATGTCGACGGCGACGGTCATGCCCGGGGTCAGCGGAATGGTCGCGCCGTCGACGCGCATCGCCGTCTCGTCGATCGCCACGGTGACGGGAAAGACGAAGCTCTGCGGCTGGCCGGGCGCGCTGGCTTCGCCGCCGAGGTTGGCGGGCGCGGTGGCGTTGGCGAGCGTGCGCTTGGCGGCCTGCTCGTCGACCGCCTCGGAGGCGACGCCGACCACCTTGCCGCGCAGCGCGCCGAAGCGGGTGAAGGGGAAGGCGTCGAGCTTGACCGCCACCTCCTGCCCGAGCTTGACGAAGCCGATGTCGATGTTGGCGACCAGCGCCTCGACCTGCAGCTTGCCGTCGGTCGGCGTGACCACCGCGAGCTGCTGGCCGGCGCCGACCACCTGGCCGAGCGTGGTCACCGAAAGCTGCTGCACGACGCCGTCGATCGGCGCATAGAGCTTGACGTGCGACAGCCGCGCGGTGGCTTTGGCGAGCGCCTGGCGCGCCTCGTCGGCCTTGCGCAGGGCCTCGGCGGCCTTGTTCTCGTTGTCGGCGACGAATTGCGACAGCGCCTTGATCTTCTCGCTCTGCAGCTCGCCGACCGACGCGTCGGCCTCGATCAGCTGGCCCTGGTCGGAGGCGAGCGTCGCCTGCGAGCGCTGCAGCTCCTCCTTGGCGTCGTAAAGGTTGATCTTGGTGCCGACCCTGAGGTCGATCGCCTCCTGGCGGGTGGCGACGCGCTGGGTCAGCGTGTCGATCAGCGCGTTTTCGTAGGCGATGCTCATGCGCAGGCGCTGGCCGGTCGCCTGCTTGACCGCGATCTGCTTATCGAGCGCGCGCAGCGCGTCGGCGGTCTGGGCGAGGTCGGCGACCAGCACCGCCTCCTCGCGCAGGCGCGCGTCCTTTGGCGACGCCTCTTCCCAGACGATCCTGTCCTGCGGGTCGGCGGCGAGCGCCTCCAGCGGCGCGATCGGCGAGTCGCCGATCGCCGCGGCGCGCTGGGCGGCGCGCGCCGCCTCGACCACCGCGCGGCGGCGCGCCGCCTCGGCGAGGGCGCCCTGCAGCGCCTCGAACGCGGCGCGCTGGTCGGCGACCGCTTCGGAAGGGTCGAGCTCGAGCAGGAGATCGCCCGCCTTCACGCGCTGGCCGTTCTCGGCGTGGATGGCCACCACCTTGCTGGGGTCGAGCGACTGGATGACCTTGACCCGGCCGGCCGCCTCCACCTTGCCGGGGGCGACCGCGTTGACGTCGAGACGGCCGATGAACGCCCAGGCGACGGCGAGGGCGAAAAAGGCGCAGATGGTCAGCATCGTCGCCACCGGCAAGGGCGGCGCCGGCGTCTCGAGGATCTCCAGCGCCGCCGGCAGGAACCCGCGGTATCGGCTGGCCACTTCCAAAGGGCGGCGCGCCGGCTGGTTGACCGGCGCGGCCTTGACGTTTGCGCTCATGCGAAGGTCCCGCCGGGTTCGGATTGCAGCGCCCACAAGCGCGCGTAGAGGCCGTCGGGGCGCTTGAGCAGCTGTTCGTGCGAGCCGACCTCGATGATTTCGCCGTCGCGCATGCCGACGATGCGGTCGCAATCGCGCACGGCGGCGAGGCGGTGGGCGACGATGATCACCGTGCGGCCGCGCACGATCGCGCGCATGTTGCGCTGGATGATGCGCTCGCTCTCGTAGTCAAGCGCCGAGGTCGCCTCGTCGAAAATGAGGACGCGCGGATTGGTGGCCAGCGCGCGGGCGATGGCGATGCGCTGGCGCTGGCCGCCGGAGAGGTTGGCGCCGCGCTCCTCGATCATCGTGTCGTAGCCCTGCGGCAGCTTGGCGATGAACTCGTCGGCGCCGGCGAGCCGCGCGGCGCGCATCACAAGCGCGCGCGGCATGGCGGGGTCGGAGAGCGCGATATTCTCGTGAATGGTGCGGTTGAACAGCATGTTCTCCTGCAGCACGACGCCAATCTGGCGGCGCAGCCAGCCGGGATCGAGCTGGGCGACGTCGACGCCGTCGAGCAGCACCTGGCCGGACTGCGGGCTGTAAAGCCGCTGGATCGCCTTGGTCAGCGTCGATTTCCCCGATCCGGAGGGGCCGACGACGCCGATCACTTCGCCCGCCGCGATCGCCAGCGAGACGCCGGAGAGCGCCGGCGGCGCGTCGGGGCGGTAGCGCAGGGTGACGCCGCGCAGCTCGATCGCGCCGGCGGGCGGCGGCATGGTGAGGAGATTGTGCGGCGTCGGCTCGGGCGGGGCGTTGAGGATGTCGCCGAGCCGCGCGACGGAGACCTGCGCCTGCTGGAAGTCCTGCCACAGTTGCGACAGGCGCAGGATCGGCTGCACCACCTGGCCGGCGATCATGTTGAAGGCGATCAGTTCGCCGACTGTCATCGCCCCCTCGATCACGGCGTAAGCGCCGAAGAACAGCACCAGCGCCGTCGTCGCCTTGCTAACGTACTGGATGATCCCCTGGCCGGCCGAGCCGAGCACGCTCGCGTCGAACGAGGCGGAGACGTAGGCGGCGAGCCGCTCTTCCCATTCCGCCTGCATGATCGGCTCGACGCTCGCCGCTTTGAGGGTCTGGGCGCCGACGATCGATTCGACCAGGAACTGCTGCGAGCGCGCGCCGGCGTTGAAGCGCTCGTTGATGCGCTCGCGCAAGGGGGGCCGGATCACGCCGGCGATCAGGAGATAGATCGGAATCGAGGCGACGACGATCAGGGTCAGCTTCACCGAATAGACGAACATCGCCGCGAAGAAGATCACGGCGAAGACGAGGTCGAGCAGCGACGAGAGGCCCTGGCCGGTGAGGAAGGAGCGGATGGTCTCAAGCTCGCGCACGCGCGCCACCGTCTGGCCCGCCGCGCGCGTCTCGAAATAGGCAAGCGGCAGGCGGAAAAGGTGATGAAACAGCCGCCGGCCGAGCTCGACGTCGATGCGGTTGGTGGTGTGGTTCAGCGTATAGGCGCGCAGGAATTGCAGCAACGCCTCGAACACGCCGAGGCCAAGCATGCCGACGACGATGACCGCGAGCGTCGAGAACGCCTTGTGGACCAACACCTTGTCGACGATGAGCTGGAAGAAGATGGGCGTCAGCAGGCCGAACGCCTGGACGAACAGCGAGGCGACGATCACTTCGGCGAGCGGCCGGCGGTAACGCGCGAGCGAGGGCAGGAACCAGTGAAAGCCGAAGCTGGCGGGATCGGCGCCGGCGCCGCCGAGCCGGCGCGTGACCAGCACGACCTCGCCCGAGCACAACGCTTCCGCCTCCGCGATCGTCATGTCGCGCACGCCGCGCGCGACGGGATCGATCAGCCGCACACGATCCTTGACCCCGGTCGCCCCGAGGATGGCGAAGCCGCCCGCCTTGAGGCCGACGATCGCCGGGGAGGGGAGGACGCCGAGGCTGCGGGCGCGCTTGCCGACGATCAGGCGCGATTTCAGCTTGAGCAGGTTGGCGGCGCGGACGAGGTCGTCGGCGCCGGTCGCGCGCCGGCCGAGCGCGAGCTGGTGATTGAGCTGCGCGGGGTCGGCGGCGACGCGGTAATAGCCGGCGATCATCGCCAGCGCGACGAGGCCGGAGTCGGCGGGCGGCGACGCGAAAGCGGCGTCGACGCGCGCCGCCGCCTCGGCGAAGACATTCGGTCGCGCCGCCCGCCGATCCGGGTCGGCGGGCGGCGTATCCGGACGTTCTTGGTCTGCCGTCGACGCTGAAGCCATTTCGGACCTTTTTTGCGCGTTGCGACGCCAGCGCGTTCGTCTACGCCAAGCGCGCGGCGAAGTCGGGGCGGTCGCAGCCAAGCGTACCCGTAGGTGGTGAATTGTTGTTGAATCGCTGGAGGCTATGCGCTTTGACGCCGCACAAACTTGGCAAGTTTGCGCCGAGCGTTCGCTCCGCCGCCACGGCGATGTTCGCGGCCGCGCGCTATCGCGCAATTTTAACCTGTGTTCGATAGGGTTTTTCAATGCCCTTGCCGTACGGTCCCGGCCGACGGCGAGGCCGAAAGGGACGCCGATCCGGGCCTTTCCGACGGCGGGAGCGGGACGTCGATGAGCATCCTCCTAACCCTCAAGTCGCAGACGTTGTATGACGGGCAATCGATCGCCAGCGCCGAGTTCATCGGCGCGGCGGCGGATTCCAGCGGCCGCAAGATCACGGAGTACGCTTTCTGCGACGACGGCGCTGGAGGCGGCTACTTCACTTACGACGGCGTGAAGCAGCCCGACGGCAAGTGGTTCAGCGTAAGCGCCTCGCAGCTCGCCGGAATCGCCTATGTCGCCGGCCCCAGCGCGGGCGGCGAGACGATCTCGGTCGAAGCTTACGACGGCGCGCAATGGTCGGTTCCCTATTCGACGACCGCGACCATCCTGCTGTCGCCGCCGATCGTGACCGCGGGCGTCTCCGCCATCGACCAGAGTCTGACGGGTTTCAGCGCTTCGCCGATCGCAAGTTACGACAGCGCCGCGGCTGGCGGCGGCGCCGTCGCTTTCGGCGGCGGCGGGCCGGTCTGGCGCGAAGTCGCGTCCGCCGACCTCTCCGAGCAGGCTTTGTTCGTGGCGGCGCCGCTCGCCAAGGCGACGAGCGCCGTCCCCGGCGTCAGCCCCTCGTCCCCCGGGTCGACCGTTTCGGCCGCGGCGACGACGACCACGACGACGACAACCTCGTCCAGCATTGTCTCGCAGCTCAAAGACCCCGGCATCGCCGCCGACGTCTCCAAGCTGATGGTCAACAATTCGCTGAGCTACAACGCGATGCTGACCATCCTGCAAGACGCCGCGGTCGGCGGCATGACCGCGACCAAGTTCAGCACACTGCAGACGCTCGCCTCGATGCTCAACGCGAAAAACGGCGTCACGGTGTCGAGCTACGTCCAGCAGCTCGCCGACGACGTGATCGACGGCAATTCGGCCAACGCCTATTGGAACGGCGGCTCCTCGACGGCGACGAAGCTCGGCAACCTCTCGGCCACGTCGACTCAGACCCAAGTCACTGAGCTGATCGGCAAGTGGTTCCTCGGCACGGATCTGCCGAGCCTGAGCCTGTCGGCGATCGGCGAATCGAACCTCAACCCGACCTACAAGGCGTCCGCGCTGCCGCTCTACGGCGCCAGCGGAACGCCGAAGTACACCGACGTCAACCAGGGCTATCTCGGCGACTGCTATTTCGTCTCGTCGCTCGGCGAGACCGCGTTGCAGGATCCGTCGGCGATCGAGTCGATGATCGCCAGCGACGGCAACGGCGCCTATTCGGTGCGTTTCTACATCAACGGTCAGGCCGACTACGTCACCGTCAACGACGAGCTGCCGGTGATGGGCGGCGGCTACGAGTGGGCGAACGGCTCGACGCTCGAGTTCGCCAACGGCTCGGCCTCGTGGGTGGCGCTGGTCGAGAAGGCGTTCGTCGAGCTGAACGAGCAGACCGCCGCCGCGCAGGCGGGCGGGCACACGACCGGCGACGCCTACGAGGACATCAATGGCGGCACCGCCTACGCGCTGACCGAGATCACCGACGATTCTTACACGACCTACGCGCTGAGCTCGAAGACCTCGACCGCGTCGCTCAATTCGCTGATGTCGACGCTCGGCGCCGACTGGAAGGCGGGCGACGACATCATCCTGTCGACGCCGAACGCGAACAACGGCAACCTGGTCGGCGACCACATGTACGAGGTGATCGGCGTCAACGCCAGCGCCGGCACGGTCACGCTGCAGAATCCCTGGAACACCGCCTATTCCGGCTCGCTGGCGATGACCTTCACCGAGACGATCAAGCAGCTCGCCAGCGCTGGCTGCACCCTCTACGCGACCACCGGGACCGCGGTCGCCTGACAAGCTTTGGCGCGGCGCCCCCCCCCTTCCAACCGCGCCTTCCTCGCCCGCGCTTCGGCCGAATTCGGCTGAGGCGCGGGCGCTTTCTTTTCAGGCTGTCTTGCCCTCGAAGGCGCAGAGGCCGGCGATCGCGCAATTCGCGCAGGCGGGCGCGCGCGCCTTGCAGACATAGCGCCCGTGGAGGATCAGCCAGTGATGGGCGTGGGGCAGATAGCGCTCGGGGACGATCTTCATCAACCCGTCCTCGACCTCGCGCGGCGTTGAGCCGCGGGCGAGGGGGATGCGGTTGGAGACGCGGAAGACATGGGTGTCGACCGCGAGGGTCGGCGCGCCGAAGGCGACGTTGAGCACCACGTTGGCGGTCTTGCGGCCGACGCCGGGCAGCGCCTCGAGCGCTTCACGGTCGCGCGGCACCGCGCCGCCGTGGTCGCTGAGCAGCGCCTCCGACAGGGCGATGACGTTCTTCGCCTTGGTCTTATAAAGGCCGATGGTCTTGATCCGTTCCGCCAGCCGTTGTTCGCCGAGCGCCGCCATCCTGGCGGGCGTGTCGGCGAGCGCGAACAGGCTGCGCGTCGCCTTGTTGACGCTGGCGTCGGTCGCCTGGGCGGAGAGCACGACGGCGACCAGCAGGGTGAACGGGTTCGAATGCTCGAGCTCGCTCTTAGGCTCGGGATTGGCGGCGGCGAGACGCGCGAGCACGGCGTCCGCCCGGCGCCGCGCCGCTTCGAGCGAGTCCCCTGCGGCGCCGCCGCGCTGCGGCGGGCTTGCCGCCGTCCGCTTCGCCGCCGCGCTCGCGCTCATGTCCTTTGCCCGCGCCATCGCCAATTTATAGCCGGCCGCGCCGGCGCCGCCAAGCAAGCCACGAACGCGCCTGCCGGCGCGCCGGCGGGCGCGGTCGTCGCCGGCGTTCGGTCGGCGATCTCGGGCTTCATCGGTCGAGGGTTCGCCGCATGTCTCGATAGGAGCCGCGTGCGGACGCAGCAAGCGCCAAGGGTCGGCGCGCTGTTAGGCAGTCGCGCGCGACAGCGCTACATTCCGTCAACGCTTGATCGACCCATGCCCCTTCCGTCCGATTGCCTCGAGTCCATCGCCGACGCGCGCGATCCGTCGCTGGGGCCGCTGGTCGCGTCGTGGCCGACGCCGGGCGGCGTCAGCAATGTGGAGTTCTCGACCTTGGCGGAGTGGCGGGACTTCGTGCTCGGCCTCGGGTTGCGCCGCGCCGTCGCTGAAATCGCGGCGACGAAATTCGAACGCGCGTAGAAGCTGCACATTCTCGCTTGGCTCGATTTCGATCTCGTCAAGGCGGGAGAGCTGATCGCTGTGACGGCGCTCGAGCTGGCGCTGACTGACCGCTTCGCCGCGCAAGAAAGCGCACGGCGCGGCGATCGAGGGCTTTCCGTGGGCTGACCTCCTGGAGCTCGCGGGACCTTATCGACTACGCTTACCGGGACTGGCCTTTGCGTGAGAATGCGGCGCTGGAATCGTCGCAAGAGGACGAGAAGGCGACGAAAGGCGTCGCCTCGTCGCTTCGCTCTTTGCGATGACGATCGCTTCGCCGCCCCTGGTGGCGCGTTTCCAACGCTTGTATCAGCGCAGGGGCGGCTCAAGCGGGCGCAGAGCGGTCGATTGGCAAAACGGGTCGCGTTGGCTGTGATGCGCCGATAGCCCCACGAGCGAGCCGCCTCTCCCGCGCCGACTCAGGCGATCGCTTTTGTCGCCCGAGACGAGCGCGGGAGAGGCGAATGGAGACCGCTAACCGTCGAGCCGCTTTGCAGACGCAAGCTGGAACGGACGAAAGCGCACGCGCCGACCACGATCGCCCGCTTCATCTCCGCGCGGCCGACGCTCGGTTGGTCTTCGGCGATAAGCGCGGGAAAAAGAAATTCTTGCGCGCTCTCTTGGACCGCGCCGCGCTCGCGCCAATAGCCGTCGTGATCGGCGAACTTCAATCCGCCCCGTTTGTTTCGGAACACGAGAGCGTCAGTGGCGACCGCCCGTGTTTCGGCGCCGAGCTCGCGAGCCAGCGACCGCGCGGCAAGCAGCACAGCGTCCTTGGGCCGCAGGCCAGATAGCAGCCGGGTCGCGGCGATCACGTCGCGCTTATGGCCGCCGCACGGCCCCTGAAGGCCGCCAATCACGAGCGCGACGCCTCCTCCCCGCGCGGCGAAGAGAAACGTGAGTCGACAGAGATAATAATCTGAGTGTGGTTCCCTAATGCCGAGGACCAGTTCGCCTTCGCGCTCGTTTAAAGTCTTTTCTGATGAGTAAAGTTCCAAGACAAACTGAGTTGATTTTCGCGCGTACAACCTCGCTACGTCGACCGTATGCCTTTCGTACAGCTCGAACAAGACGGCGTCAGAGAACATTCTCGAGAAGTAAAGATGGTGCCCCTTGAGCAATTTCGAGCGACCGCGCGTACCAAGCTTGTGATACACGTACCTTTTAATCGGCTTGACTAGGATAGTTCTGGTTGGAGGCGCCGCGCCGACATTCCGGTGCGCGTGGGAGATAAGCCGCCGCCACGACGCGGACGACAGAGGAGCTTTCAACGACCGCAACAATATCTTAAGCAACGCGATACTCCCGCAGAACGGGGACATCATGCGGTCATTGGATCACGCATCCGTTACCGGTCCGCGTAGGTACATCTCCAGTGGCGGCTTGTAAAGCTGTGATTTGGCCAGGTTGGCGCCACTTTTTCGCCCTGCTTCGGTCAGCGGCCTCGCTTCGCGCAGCCGCGGCCAGCACTGGCGCATGGCGACAGATGGTCGTTGGCGTCCAGGGGAAGACCAATCCTCAGGCGCGAGGGCCGGCGGCTGGACCCTGGGATCATTTGTCTGGCGATCGGAGCGGGTCTCGCGGATGCCCCGCTCAAGCTTGCGGGCGACGGTCATCGGCTAAGACGGCGATTTTCGCTTAGGGTCGAACCCGGCCTTCACAGCGGCGATCCCACCGCGTTGCAGGTGAGAGATTCGAACGCCTAGAACACCGCCTGCCTTCTGACCAGCGCGTCGACCTGCGCGCGCTGGTCAGGGGTGAGGTCGGCGGTGGCGGCGTCGAGCTCGAGGTCGTCGAGGCCGGCGGCCTGGGCGAAGCGGTTCCACACCGCGGCCTCGACTAGGTCCTTCGGCACGCCGCGGCCGGCGACGTAGAGATGGGCGAGGCGGTTCTGCGCGATCGGGTTGTTGCGCGCCGCCGCGCGCAGGAAAATCTTCGCCGCGCCGGCTTCGTCCTTGGCGACGCCGACGCCGTTGAACAGCATGATCGCGTATTCGACCTGGCCGGCGATGACGCCCGCGTCGGCGGCGCGCTTCAGCCAACGGGCGGCCCCGGCGATGTCGAGCGGCGCGCCTCTGCCTTCGCGCAGCATCACGCCGTAGGAATAGGCGCCGTCGTTGTCGCCGGCCTCCGCCGAACGGCGGAAGTAATCGGCCGCCTTGGCCAAGTCCTGCCCGGCGCCGTCGTTTCCGAGCGCCATCACGCCGAGGTTGTAGAGCGCGCCGGCCTGGCCCTTGGCCGCCGCGCGCTCGAATTGCGCCTTGGCGGCGGCGACGTCCTTGTTGACGCCTTCGGCGCCGGTGAGCAGCAGCGCGCCGAGCGCGAAGGCCGCCTCGCGGTCGCCGAGGTCGCTCGCCAGGCGATACCAGCGCGCCGCCTCCGCCGCGTCGCGCTTGACCGCGTAGCCGTCGCGATAGATCTCGCCGATCAGGGTCATCGCCGCGGCGTCCTTCGAATTCGCGGCGACGCGCTTCATCCCCTCCTGGAAGGCGGTGAGGTAGAAGCCGCGCTGGTAGGCGCCGAAGGCGACGTCGGGCTGCGGCCCGGCGGCAGGCGCCGGGGGCGGCGTCAACGTCGGCGCCAAGGTCTGCGCCGCCACGGCGACCGGCGCGATCATCAGCGTGGCCGCCGCCAGCAATGCCCGGGTCGTCTGCATCGGCAACCTCTCCTCAACCGCGCGCGATCAGCGCGCGCGCCTTCGCCGCCGCGTCGGCGGGGGAGGGCGCGCGCCACACCGCCTCGCTAAGCGCGATGAAGTCGGCCCCCGCCTCGCGCAGCGGCGCGACCGCGTCGAGCGCGGCGGCGTAGGCGACGCAGGGCGTCTCGAAAATCTCCGCCCACCAGCCGACGCGCTCGAGCGTCTCGGCGAGCGGCGGCTGGGCGCCGTCCGGCCGCGGCTCGCCGAACATCACGTAGTCGACGCCCCGCTCGCCGGCGACCATCGCGTCGTCGCGCAGCGCGAGCGCGCCGGCGCCGACGATGCGCTCGGGGTGAAGGCTCGCCAGCGCGTCGGCGAGCGCCTCGCCGGCGCCGTCGACATGGGCGCCGTCCGCTCCGGCGCGCGCCGCCAGGCGGGGGTCGTTCTCCACCAGCGTGGCGACGTCGAGCGGCTGGGCGAGCGCGACCAGGCGCGCGACGATGCGCTTGGCGTCGCCCTCCGCCCCGCGCGCGACGCGCGCCAGCGCGCTCGCCGCCCCGCTCGCGACGAGCGCCTCGGCGAAACGCGGCGCGAAGGCGTCGAGATCGGCGCCGCTGAGCGGCGGCGTGATCAAATAAAGACGGCAGTCAGGAGCGGCGGCCATGGCGCGGCGAGAATCCGAAGCAGGCGAAAGCTGCCGAGCAATGCGGCCAAAAGCGCGGCGGCGCAAGGGCCGGCGCCGGCGGCGCCATTTCGCCCGGCTGGACGGGAATGGCCTCCGCCCGCCTCGGCGGCCTCAGTGCGTGAACGCTTGGCGCAGCCGCTCGACCTGGACGGCGACGGCGCTTATGCGCGGCGGGGGCGCGAAGTCGTCGGCGGCGCTGATCGAACGGTCGAGGTAGGCGACCCGCGCCTGCAGGCGCAGCGACTTCAGGGCGAAGTCCTTCAGCGTCGGCGGCAGCGCCTCGAACAAGTCGGCGCAGCAGCTGATTCCCTGATCGACCAAGCGCACCCGATGCTTCTCCGACATCGCCTGCGCCGACGTCAGCTCGCCCTCGTTGACCGCGCGCTGCAACAACAGCCACGAGGCGACCTGCATCAGCCGCGTCGTCAGGCGCATGCTCTCGCTGGCGTAGGCAATGGCGACCGGGCGGCTAAGCCGGCGCGATTCCTCGCGCCCGGGGCCGTCGAGATAGGCCGCCGTGTCCTCGACCAGGGCCATGCCTTCCTTGAACAACGCCGTGAACGCCTCGGAGGCGGCGAGCCGGCGGACGAACGGGATCGGCGTCGCGAGCGTCTCGTCGCCCGCCGGCGGATCGCGCCTCGTCTCGTCGCAGGCGTCCATCTTTGCAACCCTTTCCGCTCGGCGCGGCGGCCCGCCATGGCGGCGCCCGCCGCTCGCGCTGCTGACGTAAGACTAACGCGTCGAAACGGCGATGGATCGTTTACCTACCGGTAAGGTTAACGAAGCGCGCGCCGCAGCGGAAGACGCGAAAAAAAGCAGCCGCCCGAAGGCGGCTGAAGGAAAATCGGATGCGAGAAGTCGAACGGAAGGAGCCATTCAGGACCCGAACATCGGGTCGAATTTCTTCATAAATGATAATCGTTAATAAGACGTTGCCGAGGCGGCGGGCCGGGCGCGCCGAAATGGGGCGCCGGGCGGCGCGGCCGCTCAGCGCTTGAAGAAGGCGCTGGCGGCGAGGCGGGTCGCCTCTCGCTCGGCGATGGCGCTCTCCAGCCGGGCGATCTCGCGCTTCAGCGCCTCGATGCGCTCGGCGAGCTCGGGCGCCGAGAGGTCGTCGAGCGGCTGGCCGATCTGGTGGATCGGCGCCTTGACGCGCTTCGCGCCGATCGCCTCGTCTTCCTCGAACGCCGCCATTCTCGCCCCTCCTTCGCTCGATTCGTCTGCGCCGGCGCGCATTCAGCCGCCGACGATGAAGCCGCCGCCGAGCACCCGCGCGCCGGCGTCGCAGGAGGCGTAAAACACGCACGCCTGCCCCGGCGACACGCCCGACTCGGGCGGGTCGAATTCGACCTCGCCGCTCGGCAGCAGCCGCGCTGGGGCGGGCGGGCGAGTCGAGCGCACGCGCGCGCCGATGGGCAGCCCGCTCGCGGGCAGCTCGGAAAGAAGCCCGTCGCCGATCCAGTTGAGGTCGCGCAGGCGCGCGCGCCGCGTCTCCAGCGCCTCGCGCGGCCCCACCACCACCCGCGCCGCGCGCGCGTCGAGCGCGACGACGTAGAGCGGCTCGCCGGCGGCGACGCCGAGGCCGCGCCGCTGGCCGATGGTGTAGTGGAGGACGCCGGCGTGGCGGCCGAGCACGCGGCCGTCGACATGGACGATGTCGCCCGCCGCCGCCGCGCCGGGCAGCAGGCGCTCGATCATGTCGCTGTAGCGGCCGGTGGGCACGAAGCAGATGTCCTGGCTGTCGGCCTTGTCGGCGACCGCGAGGCCGATCTCGCGCGCCAGCGCCCGCGCTTCGGGCTTGGTCATGCCGCCGAGCGGAAAGCGCAGTTGCTTGAGCTGCTCGCGGGTGGTGGCGAAGAGAAAATAGCTCTGGTCGCGCTCGGGGTCGACGGCGCGGTAGAGCGCGCGGCCGCCCCGGCCGTCGTCGCGCGAGACGACGTAATGGCCGGTGGCGAGCAGGTCGGCGCCGAGGTCGCGCGCCGCCTCGAACAGGTCGGCGAACTTCATCTGCTGATTGCAGGCGATGCAGGGGACCGGCGTCTCGCCCGCGACATAGGCGCGGGCGAAGGGCTCGATCACCTTCTCGCGGAAGCGGGTCTCGTAGTCGAGCACGTAATGGGGCACGCCGAGGCGGCAGGCGACGTCGCGCGCGTCGTGGATGTCCTGGCCGGCGCAGCAGGCGCCCTTGCGGTGGGTCGCGGCGCCGTGGTCGTAGAGCTGCATGGTGACGCCGATCACCTCGTAGCCCTCGCGCGCGAGCAGCGCCGCGACGACGCTGGAGTCGACCCCGCCCGACATGGCGACGACGACGCGCGTGTCGGCCGGGGCTTTCGGCAGCCCCAGGCTGTTCAGCGGACGCGCCGCGGCGGATCGCGCGGTTTGCAGGGTCGACATGGGGTTTTCGTTCCCGGCCAGACGCGTCGTTATATAGACATCGCCGGCCCGCAGACCAGCGGCGCGAGGCGCAGTTCCGGCTTCCGCGGGGCGCGCCCCGGCGGGGGCGCGGGCGGCGCCGTGGGGCGACGATGTCGAAGCAAATCATGGCCTTTCGAAACGATTTGTTATGAAATTCTCACTCGCGCGTTTAGCCAATTCTTAAGCGGCGGGCCGTAAGCTTGCGGCCATTGGACTTGCGTTCGGGTGTGAGAGTGCAATGAACGAAACCCTTCGGCCGAGAGTGAAATACGTCATCGGTCCCGATGGAAGCCCGCTGACGATCGCCGATCTGCCGCCGACCTCGACCAAGCGCTGGGTCATTCGCCGCAAGGCGGAGGTCGTCGCCGCGGTGCGCGGCGGACTGTTGTCGCTCGAAGAGGCCTGCTCGCGCTATACCCTCACCGTCGACGAATTCCTTTCCTGGCAGGTGTCGATCGACCAGTTCGGCCTGCCCGGCCTACGCACCACCCGCATCCAGCAATATCGCCACTGAGCGCGCGCCTTTCGCGGCCGCCGGCCTCGCGCGCCGCCGACATAGCGGCGCCGCTCGCGCGTCTTGCTGAAGCGCGGCGTCCCGCGCCCCGCCGGGCGATTGCGCTCGCTCCGCCCCAACGCGGCGGAAGCGACGGCTGGTTCAGATCTGGTAGACCAGCGCGCCTTCCTCGGTCTCGGTCAGCGCCCGCATCTCGGCGAGCGAGCGGTTATCGAGCACGTGCGCGATGGCGTCGCGCACCTCGATCATCATCAGCCGCACGTTGCATTGCACTTCCGCCGCACAGTCAGGACAGCGGCGGTAGAACTTGCGGCTCGCGCAGGCGATCGGCGCCAGCGGGCCGTCGAGCGCGCGGACGATCTCGCCGACCATGATCTCGTAGGGGCTGCGCGCGAGCGCGTAGCCGCCGCCACGGCCCTTCTTCGAGTGGACCAGCCCGGCGGTGCGCAGCTCGCCGAGAATCGCGTCGAGGAACTTCTTGGGAATGTTGTTGGCTTCGGCGATGTCGGCGACCAGCGCAGGCTGCCCCACCGGCATGCCCGCCAGATGCACCATCGCCTTCAATCCGTACTTGCCTTTATTGGTCAGCATCGCCAACGCCTCTTTGGCGCGAGGGCGCCGCTTGGCGGCCGCCGCGCCTGCGCCTTCGTCTCAACCCGCCGCATGTTACGACTCGATCGAGAGATTTTATACGGTTTCCAATGCGCCGCGTCCAGGCGCGTGCGGACCTCACGGAGCGACCGTTTCCGCGCCCGCCTCGCGCAGCGTCGGCCGCAGCGCGATCAGGTCGTCGCGCGCGTAAAGCTCGGCTGGGAAGGCCGGGCCGGGCTCCACCGCGTAGAGCCGGTAACCGGCGCGCGCGGCCGTGATCTTGGGGTCGCTCCAGGCCCAATCGTGGAAGCGGGTGCCGAGCTTGCCGACCAGGATCGCGTCGGGGCGATTGCGCTCGAGGTCGGCGACCAGCCGATCGCGGTCCGCCTCGACATAGGGCCTGAGCCGCTCGGCGAGCGCCGCGTCGCCGGGATGCTCGTCGATCAGCCGGCGCACGGCCGAGGTGATCCACAGGCTGGGGACGCTTTGCGCCCAGACGCCGCCGACCCGCCGCGTCATCGGGTGGCCGAAGGCGAGGCTCTCCGAGATCGCCGCGACGCTCGGATGGGGCCCCAGCGTCGCCAGCGCGCGGGCGATCGTCGGCGTCTCGACGCCGTTGAGCACGAACAGGCCGCCCACGACGCCGAGGGCGGCGGCGACGCCCATCTCGACCAGCGGCGGCGCGCCGCGCGCCGCCTCGAGCCGCCGGGCGAGGAAGCCCGCGGCGGCGGCGGCGACCAAGACGATGACGAACGGCTGCTGGCCGATCGCCTTCAGCGCCAGCGCGGCGACGACGCAGGCGAAGGCGCCGATCGCCGCGCGCGACGGCGGCTGGGGCCGAAGCGCGAGCGCCGCCGCGACGGCCAGGCTGACGTAGGCGAACGCCGGATAGTCCTGGTAGATCCAGCCCTTGCCTTGGATCAGATAGGCGGCGAAGGCGCCGACCGCGGCGAGCGCGGGAATCGCGACCAGCGGCTCGGCGAGCCGCCGGCCGGCGAGCTTCGCCGCCGCCGCGCCGAGCGCGACGGTCATCAGCGCGCCGGGCGCCGCCACCAGCGCCCCGAGCGGCTCGCGGATCGGCACATAGACGGCGAGGCCGAGCGGCAGCACGTCGGAGACGTAGTGGGGAAAAACGATCGGGACCATCGCCACATAGGCGAGCCCGAGCGCCGCCGCCGCGCCGTACTCGACCGCCGCGGCGCGCGCGGCGAAGCCGAGACGGACCACGAGATAGGGCAGGACGGCGACCGCGACCAGCGCGTAGGGCGGCTTGATCGCCGCCATCGCGCCGACGCCGAGGCCGGCGAGCGCGGCGAGCAGGGGATGGACGGGCGCGCGCGCCGCCCGCGCCGCGGCGACCGCGAGGAAAGGCGCGCCGTAGATCGCCGCTAGGTGGTCGCGCTCGTCGAACGAGTGGCCGGGCAGCACGGCGAAGACGATAAGCGCGATCGATTGCGCGAGGGGGCCGAAGCGGTCGAGCAGGCCGGCGCGCTTAAGAACCGCCCAGGCGAGGCCGAGGCCGGCGACGACGCTCGCAAAGCCGAAGGCGGCGACGACCAATTCCGGCCTGAGGCCGATCCCGCGCGCCAGCGCGATCGCCGGCCAATAGAGGATGAGCGAAGCGGGCGGGTTGATCTCGATGAAGTCGGCGTAAGGCGTGGCGCCGTCGAGCCATTTCTCGTCGGCGGTGATCAGCCAGGAGACGTCGCCGAGCAGGCCGTAGCCGCACTGCAGCAGGATGGCGACGACCAGGATCGCCAGCGCGGCGAAAAAGGCGGGCGTCGGCCAGCCGGGCGCTCCGAGCCGCGGACGCGGCGCGGCGGCGGAGGGAGCGGCGGACACAGCACGCTTCCCCTCGCTCACGCGCGGCGCGCGCTCGGCGCCGGCGCCTCCTCGCCGGGCGCCTTTCGTTCGGCGGCGTCGAAGCCGACCGTCCTGTCGACGACGTAGAGCGGGCGGCGCTTCACCTCGGCGTATATGCGGCCGACATAGACGCCGAGCACGCCGGTCATCAGCATGTTGGCGCCGCCGAGGAACGCCGCCAGCACGACGATCGAGCTCCAGCCGCGCGCGAGATTGGCCCCCATCGCCCACATGGCGATGGTCCACAAGCCGTAGAGGATCGCCAGCGTCGACACGGCGAGGCCGGCCCACAGCGCCACGCGCAGCGGCGCGTCGGAGAACGACACCACCGCGTTGGCGGCGAGACGGATCATCTTGGCCAGCGAATACTTGGTCTCGCCGGCGGCGCGCGGCGGGCGGTGGAACGTCACCACCGCCTGGCGGAAGCCGATCCAGGCGAACATGCCGCGCACGAAGCGGTCGCGCTCCGGCATGGCGAGAAAGGCGTCGAGCGCCTTGCGGTCGACCAGGCGGAAGTCGCCGACGTTGGGCGGAATCTCGACCTCGCTCAGCGCGCTCATCAGGCGATAGAACAGCGCGGCGGTGAGGCGCTTGAAGCGGCTTTCGCCGGCGCGCGACAGGCGCTCGGCGTAGACCACCTCGTAGCCTTCCTTCCACTTGGCGACGAGGTCGAGCGCGACCTCGGGCGGGTCCTGCAGGTCGGCGTCCATGACGATCACCGCCCGGCCGGCGGCGCGCTCCATGCCGGTGGTGATCGCCACCTGGTGGCCGAAATTGCGCGACAGCTTGATGAAGCGGTAGCGGCGGTCGGCGCGCGCCTTCGCTTCCAGCGCGATCGGCGAAGCGTCGCTTGAACCGTCGTCGACCAGGATCGCTTCCGCGGGCGCGTCGAGCGCGTCGAGCAAGGCGTCGAGCCGCCGAAGCAGCATCGGCAGCACGGCCTGCTCGTTGTAGAGGGGAATGACCAGCGAATAGACGGGCGTCATGGCGGCGCAGAAGCGTTGGGGCGGGGGCGGGGCGCGAGCGAGCGAGCTTAAGTCCCCAACGCTTAAGAAATCGGCAACCCGCTTCCGCGCGGCCCTACCGGGCCGTCGGCGGCTCTGCTAGATCATCTTGCATTCAGGCCGGCGCGCGAAGCCCCTCTCCCCGCCAAGGCGGGGAGAGGGGACGCGCCGCCGCCTCGGCCGGAATGCGGCGCGCTCCGGACGAGGGCCGCTCGTCAGGCGCGACGCCCTCGTCGGCGAGGAGACTTGGTCATGGAATGGGAGAACACCCCCGTATCGGCCAACATCGAAGACCGCCGCGGCGAGACCGGCGGCGGCCTGCCCTCCTTCGGCGGCGGGGGGGGCCTCGGCCTGGGGACCATCGTCGTGCTGGCGCTGATCGGCTACTTCACCGGCATCGACCCGCGCATCTTGATCGGCGGCGCGGAGATGGTCGAGGGCGTCGGCCATCAGCAGACGTATCAGGCGCCGACCAACGCCGCCGGCGCTCCCACGGCCGGTCGCAACGATCCGATGAAGACCTTCGTCGCCCATGTGCTCGGCGAGACCGAGGCGGTGTGGGCGGAGGTGCTGCCGGCGCAGACCGGCGTCGCTTACGTCGACGCGACGCTGGTGCTCTACGACGGCGCGACGCAATCGGGCTGCGGCGGCGCCCGGGCGCAGATGGGGCCGTTCTATTGCCCGCTCGACAAGAAGGTCTATCTCGACCTGTCGTTCTTCCGCGACATGCAGACGAAATACGGCGGCGGCGGCGACTTCGCCTACGCCTACGTGATCGCCCACGAGGTCGGCCATCACGTCCAGGACCTGCTCGGCATTCTCGACAAGGTCCAAGCCGCCGAGCAGGGCGTAAGCCAGACCCGGCGCAACGCGCTCTCCGTGCGCGTCGAGCTGATGGCCGACTGCCTCGCCGGGGTGTGGGCCGCCAACGCCAACCAGAAGTGGAAGCTCCTCGACGCCGGCGACGTCGAGAAGGCGGTGGCGACGGCGCAAGCGATCGGCGACGACCGGCTGGAGACGGCGGCGCAGGGCTACGCCGTGCCCGACAGCTTCACCCACGGCTCGTCGGCGATGCGGGTCAAATGGCTGACGACCGGGCTGAACAGCGGCCGGGTCGACGCTTGCGACACGTTCCGGCAGTAGGGCGCGCGCGGCCATCGGCAAAGAACGGCCGGCAAGGCCGAGCCGGGCGGCGCGCCTACGCCGAAAGCAGGGCGAGGCGCGTCGCCGCAGTTTCATGCGACGCGTCGTCTCCGGCGCCGTTTTCCCGGGATCAAGCGATTTCAGCCGTTTGCGAAACGGTTTTCTTCCCGTTGGCGGCGTGGGCGAGCGAGCGATTGGATGCGCGTATTATACATATCAAATATGATTATTCCGCGGCGTAGTACGCTGCGCGCCTTTGCGCCTTGCCGCTTCCGGTCCCCCGCAGGTCCGCATGAGGTCGACGGCGCGGTGAGTGGCGGAGAGGAGCAGGGCCGGTCCTGTCGAAGAAGCCTGGGGCCTGGTATCGAGCCGCGAAATTGTGCAATTCGTGTCCTGTCCGCGTATTCCCCGTATTCCCTTCCTGGCGGCGCGGGCTTGGCGCGGAGCGAAGCGATTCAGGCCGCGAGGGTTTGGCGACGAACCGGAAACCGCGAAATTACGCAGTTCGTCGCCCGCTCCGGATTACGTTGACGCCCAGCTAATTGCGCAATTCCGCCCTCCGGCCCTGTCGCGCCGCCGCCGTCAAGCGCCTTCGGCGCTCCTCCACTTCGTTCCGGCGCCTTCGTGGCGCCAGCGCCGGCGCGATAGGGCGTCGAAGCCATGGAGGAGGCTGAAGGCCCTGGCCGCGCTTGAGCGGTCAAGCCTCGCCGAAGGCGACGCGCGCAAACCGCGCTCGGGCTTGACGGCGAGCGCGGCTCGGGCAGGGGGCCGCGCTGCGGTCGGATCACGGCGACGCGGGATTACGGATTACAGGGCGCCGCCGCTCAATTAGCGTGTCTCACTTTCGGGTCGCCGTCCGTGCGTAGGTCCCTTAATCGGCGACCCGCCGGCGTCTTGCCGATCGACACGCCGCCAACCGGCCTGCTCCGCCGCATCGCTCGCCTCCTTGCGGCGGCCGGACGAGGGCGCGCGCCAAAACCCATGCCGCCGCACAAAGCCTCACGCCGCCAGCCCGCGTCGCCGCGCGTTCGGCGGCGGCTGCGGCGGAGCCCGCGGCGCTTTCCATTGCGTCGGGCAGGCCGGTTTGCGCCCAGGCGCCGGCGAGGAACAGGTTCGGCCAATGCGTCTCGCTCGACCGCCGCAGCGCGTCCGGCTCGGGCGTCGCGGCGAAGGTCGCGCGGCGCTGAGCGACGAAGCGGCAGGGCGGGTTACGGCGGCTCCACGCCAATGCGCGGTCGCCGTAATGCAGCCTCCGAGTTATATGTCGCTCTCCTTTGGCGAGCGACCTCGCGAAGCGCATGGAGAAACCAGGATGCCGAATCCGAACTACGCCGCCTACGAGGCCGCCGCCCCTTATTTCGATCTGGTTCGAAGGGCGCTGGGCGACCTCGTCGACGGCGAGCACTTCTTTGACATTGTCGCCGACGACGTCGTCTACGAGGTTCTCTACGACTTCCCCGGTTGGCCTTGCGTCATCCAGGGGCGGGCCGACCTGATGGCCGCGTTCGGGGGCTATGTCGACAACATCGCGCTTCAGTCTGCGGATAAGTTGGTTGCCCACAAGACAGACGACGGCCGTGTCGTCGTCATCGAATACGAGGTCCATGGGACCATTCTCGCGACAGGCGTGAAGTACGACAATCGATTCTGCTCAATCATAGAGATTGAAAATCGGAAGATTTCGCGCTGGAAAGACTACATGGACTCGCTCGCGGCCTGGAACGCCTTGACGGCGCGCCGTCGTTAGAGATCGGTATCCTAGTAATACGGATATGGAGCAAGTTCTTATGGTTGAAGTAAGTCATGTTACAGTGACGGTGCAATCTATTCCTGCGACGTCAGCAATAGAACGCCCTGTCGCCGTAGTGACCGTAATGCCAGGAACTTGAGGAACGCGGGACGACGACAATGGGCGCGTCACAAAACTTCTTCGAACTGACTGGATCCGCTGCGGTCACCCTGACAGGCCTGTTGTTCGTCGTGATCACGCTCGGCGCCGAGCGGTCGCGACCCGGCGATGAGGCGCTGGTGCGGACCTTCATAACGCCGACTTTCATTCATCTGAGCGTCGTGCTCGTGATCGCGCTTCTCGCCTTGTCGCCGGAAGGCGACGCTCTGATCCCGCTGTACGGATTGCTTGGCGTCGTCGGCCTCGCATATAGCCTCAACATAGCGCGATCCGCCGCCCGGAGCTTTGGAGTTTTCTCCCATGCCTGGCTTTTCCATGGCGCCATTCCCATAGCTTCCTATGTAAGCTTGATGAGCCTCTTTGCCGCCTGGGGCGGCGCCATGCCGATCCGATACGTAGATCCAATTCTTCGAATGGCGTCGGCTGTGCTTTTGAGCGTAGGAATGCGCAACGGATGGGCTGTCGCCGTCGACATCACGCGAAGAAAGTCCAATTGACCGCCACTGAAGGGGATAACGGGGACAGGATACTGGACTGGACGAAATCCCCCATTCGCCTTCCCGGTTCCCGCTTCGCTCACGTCCCCACCGGGCCGGGCTTTGCATGACGGTGGAGACGGCGGCGCGGGGCTGCGCGGCGCCCGACAGCTTCACCCACGGCTCGTCGGCGATGCGGGTCAAATGGCTCACGACCGGGCTGAACAGCGGCCGGGTCGATTGGTGCGACGCCTTCCGGCAGTAGGCGCCGCGGGGGAGCGGGCGGGGTTCGAGCAGGACGGGCGCCCGGGGAGAATTGGAGATTATGCACGCGTCACCGGAGTCCCACCGGAATCCTGTGGCGGGATCCTGGTCTTTACCGAGAGCAAGTTCGGGCCGTGATCAAGGGTTGGAGGCTTGTGCGTCGGAGGCCGAAGGGTCGTCTTGGCCCGAAGGCCGCGAGGCCGCCATGTGCGGCCCGGTGTTGACGTCGATCACTTCCGGCCGCGAGCTGTCGATCGCGCCGTCCCAGCCGCCGCCGAGCGCCTTGGCGAGCGCGATGTAGTCCGTCGCGACGGCGATGCGGCTTTGCAGAAGCGAATCCTCGGCCGAATATTGCGAGCGCTCGGCGTCCAGCAGGTCGAAGAAGCTCTGCGTCCCGGCGTCGTAGAGCGACCGCGACAGGCGCGCGGCTTCGCCATAACGGCGCGCCGCCTCGGTCAGGCTGCGGGTCTTGGCGCGTTCCTGCGCCAGCGAGACGATGGCGTTCTCGACGTCCTGCAGCGCCGTCAGCACGGTCGAACGCCAGGCGATGTCATATTGATCACGCTGGGCGTCAGCGACGTCGACCGCGGCGCGCAACTGTCCGCCGTTGAAGATGGGGACGCTGATCGACGGTCCCCACGACCAACCGATCGACGAGGTCTTGCCGAGATCGCCGACCTTGAGCGCCGTCGTCGACAGCGAACCGGTGAGGCTGACGCTGGGATAGAGCACGGCCTCCGCTTCGCCGACCTTCGCCGTGTATTGCGCGAGCTGGCGTTCCGCCTTACGGACGTCCGGTCGCGACGTCAGGACATCGGCGGGAATGCCGGTCGGCAGAGGGAGGCGCGGCGCCGGGATCGGCGCGCCGCGCGCGAGAAGTTGTGACAGCGCGGCCGGCTCCCGTCCGAGCAGCACGCCCAACTTATGGACATCCTCCGCATAGGCGGCTTCATAGGTCGGGATGTTGGCCTCCGTGGTGGCCGCCTGACCGACCGCCTTGGCGGCGTCGACCGCCGAGGACGATCCCGCCGCGAACTTCTTTTGCGTCAGGGCCGCGGTCTCGCGCTGCGAGGCGGCGGTGCGGCGGGCGAGCGCGATTCGGGCCTGGTAGCCGCGCGCCTCGGCATAATACGACGTTACGTCGCCGATCAGCGTGACCAGCGTCGCGCGCAGATCGTCTTCGGCTGCGTCGGTCCCGTAGGTCGCGGCCTCGACGGCGCGGCGATTGGCGCCGAACAAATCGAGCTCCCAACTGGCGTCGAAGCCGGCCTGGAATTCATTGTAGACGCTGGTCGTCGCCGGCGTGGCGCCGCCGCCGCCCGTATTCGAGCTGACTTGATTGCGGGTGGCGGAGCCAGCGCCCGTGAGCGACGGAAACAAAGCGCCGACCGTCTCCCGCTGCATGGCCCGCGCCTCGCGAATCTTGGCCTTTGCCGTCGCGACGTCGAGATTGCCTTGAACGGCCTGTTCGACCAGGTCGTTCAGCACGGGATCGTTCAGGCGACGCCACCATTGCGCCAGATTCGCGACCTTGGGCGCCTGAGCCGTCTTCGCGTCCCCCCAGCGGGCCGGAAGCTCGGTCGCCGGCGTGCTGTAATCGGGACCGACGGCGCAGCCGGCGAGCGCAAGGCCGAACAGCGCCGCGACGAGATGCGGTGCGTGTGAGCGCGAATCCGCTGCGGCCTTTCGATGGCCTGTCGACGCCGTCGCCATCATCCTCGTCTCCGAATCATCCGACAGAATGCACGGCCCACGATCACGCCGTCCCCGCCGCTCGATCGGCGTCGGGCTGTGTCGCGGCGCCCCCGCTCTTGCCTTTGAACAGGCGACGCACGGCGACGAAGAGAAGCGGTATGAAGAAGACGCCGATCGCGGTCGCGGCGATCATGCCGCCCATGACGCCGATGCCGATCGAGTTCTGGGCGCCGGAGCCGGCGCTGCTTGCGACGGCCAGCGGCGCCACGCCCAGGATGAAGGCGAAGGACGTCATGAGAATGGGACGAAGACGCTGCCGGGCCGCTTCGAGCGTCGCCTCGACGAGGCCCATGCCGGAAGCCTGCCGCGCCAGGGCGAACTCGATAATCAGGATGGCGTTCTTGGCCGCCAGCCCGATCGTGGTGAGCAGCCCGACCTTGAAATAGACGTCGTTGGTCTGGCCGAACAGCAGCGCCGCCAGCAGCGCGCCGAAGACGCCGATCGGAACCGTGAACATGACCGCGAGCGGGATCGACCAGCTTTCGTAGAGCGCGGCGAGACACAGGAAGATGACGAGTCCCGAAAGCGCGTAGAGCGAGCCGGCCTGGCTGCTCGACAGACGCTCCTGGGCGGAAAGCCCGGTCCACTGGTGAGCGTAGCCGGCCGGCGCCTGCTTCACGAGATTGTCGATCTCATCCATGGCCGCGCCGGAGCTGACGTCGGCGGCGGCTTCGCCCTGGAGCTCGACGGCGGCCGAGCCGTTGTAGCGTTCGAGCCGCGGAGAGCCGAAGGTCCAGCGACCGGAGGCGAAGGCGGAGAACGGCACCATGACGCCCGACGCGTTGCGCACGTGCCACCGACCGAGATCTTCCGGCTGCATGCGGAAGCTCTTGTCCGATTGCAGAAAGACCTTCTTGACGCGGCCGCGATCGATGAAGTCGTTAACGTAGTCGCTGCCCCAGGCCGTCGACAGCGTCGTATTGATGTCCGACAAGCTCAAGCCCAGCGCGCTCGCCTTCTCCTCGTCGAAATCGACGGCGAACTGCGGCTCGTCCTCCAGTCCGTTCGGGCGCGTATTGGCCAGGAGCTTGTCTTGCGCCGCCGCCGCCAGCAAACGATTGCGGGTCTCGATCAGTTTGTCGTGGCCCGCGCCGTTGACGTCCTGCAGGTAGAAATCGAAACCGTTCGTGTTGCCCAGGCCTGGGACCATCGGCGGGGCGAGCGCGAAGACCCGGCCGTCCTTGATCTGGCTGAACGCCATCATCGCGCGGCGGGCGACGGCGGACGCCGACAGATTGGCCGATTTGCGCTCGTCGAACGGCTTCAACCTGACGAAGACGATGCCGACGTTCTGCCCTTGGCCGCTGAAGCCAAAGCCGGCCGCCGTCATCACCCCCTCGACCGCGTCTTTCTCCTTGGTGCGATAATAGTCCGTCACCTGGTCGAGTACGCGTAGCGTCCGGTCCTGGGTCGCGCCGACCGGAAGCTGCACGCTGGTGAGCAGGATGCCCTGGTCCTCCTGCGGCAGGAACGAATTCGGCAGGCGCACGTACATCGCCCCCATCGCCACGGCGATGGCCGCGAAGACGAGCAGGAAGCGCATGGATCGTTTGATCATGCCGTGCGCGCCGTTGCGATAGGCTCGCGTGCCGCCGTCCAGCCGGCGATTGAACCAGCCGAGGACGCCTTTCTGCGTCGCGTGATCCTTAGGACGCCGTAGGATGCTCGCGCACAGCGCCGGCGTCAGCACGAGGGCGATGATCACCGACAGGATCATCGCCGAGACGATGGTGACCGAGAACTGCCGATAGATGACGCCGACCGAGCCGCCAAAGAACGCCATCGGCAAGAACACCGCCGACAGCACGGTCGTGATGCCGACCAGCGCCCCGGTGATCTCGCCCATCGACTTGCGCGTCGCCTCCTTCGGCTCGAGCCCTTCCTCGCGCATCACGCGTTCGACGTTCTCGACCACGACGATCGCGTCGTCGACCAGCAGACCGATCGCCAGCACCATCGCGAACATGGTCAGCGTGTTGATGGAATAGCCGAATATTGAGAGCACGCCGAATGTGCCGAGCAGCACGACCGGAACGGCGACCGTCGGGATGATCGTCGCCCGGATGCTCTGCAGGAAGACGAACATCACGACAAAGACGAGCCCGATCGCCTCGCACAGAGTCTTGACCACTTCCTCGATCGACAGCCGCACGAACGGCGACGTGTCATAAGGATAAACGACCTTGACGCCCTGCGGGAGGGCCGAGGACAGGCGTGCGAGCGCGTTCTGGACATTTTGCGCCGTGCTGATGGCGTTGGCGCCGGTCGCCAGATTTACGGCGAGGGCGGCCGCCGGCAGGCCGTTATAGCCTGAGCTCATGGTGTAGCTTTCGGCGCCGAGCTCGACGGTGGCGACGTCGTTCAGCCGGACCAGCGAACCGTCGGTGGCGCTCGTAAGAATGATGTTGCGGAATTGCTCGGCGGTCTGGAGGCGGCTGCGCGCGGTGACGGTCGCCGTGAGCTGCTGACCCTTGCGGGCCGGCAGGCCGCCGAGCTGACCGGCGGAAATCTGCGTGTTCTGGGCCTCGATCGCGGTCGCGACGTCGCCGGGCATCAGCGCATATTTGGCCAGCTTGTCGGGATCGAGCCAGATCCGCATGGCGTAGCCGGAGCCAAGCAACTGCGTGTCGCCGACGCCGTCCAGGCGCTTGAGCGTGTCGTTCAGCGTGCTGTTGACGTAATCGGCGAGATCGGTGGAGGACAGTTTGCCGTCGGTCGAGACGAAGCCGATCACCATCAGGAATCCGGTCGAGGATTTCGTGACGGAGATCCCGGTGTTCTGCACCGACTGCGGCAACGTCGAGGTGACGAGCTGCAGCTTGTTTTGCACTTGCACCTGCGCGGTGTCGGGATTCGCCGCGTTGGTGAAGGTGAGCGTGATCTGCGAGGAGCCGGTCGACGTCGACGTCGACGTCATGTAATCGAGATTATCGATGCCCGTCATGCCCTGCTCGATGACCTTGGTCACCGAGTTCTCGACCGTCTGCGCGTCGGCGCCGGCGTAGGTGGCGCTGATGCTCACGGTGGTCGGCGCGATCTGCGGATATTGCGCGATCGACAGCGTCCTCAGCGCCAGCAGGCCGCCGAGCATGATGACGATGGCGATCACCCAGGCGAAGATCGGCCGGTTGATGAAGAAGCCTGACATCCACTACTTCCCGGCCGGCGAGGCGCGCTTCGGCTCGTCGTCGCCCTGCGCGGGCTTTGTCGCGCCGGGTTGCGGCGACGAACCTTGGTTGCGTCCGCGAACCTCGCCGGTGGTGTCGTCGATGGTGACCTCGACGGCTGTGACCTCTTGGCCGGGCCGCACAAGCAGCGTGCCTTCGACGATAATGCGATCGCCGTCCTGGACGCCGGAACTGACGAGCCAGTTGGCGCCGACGCTCCTGTCGATCGAAAGGACACGTTGCTCGACCTTGCCCTCTTGGGTGACGAACAGCGCCGTCGCCTCGCCCTTGGCGTCGCGCGTCACGGCGCGCTGCGGCGCCAGGAAGCTGTTCTCCGCCACGCCTTGCTCGACGATGGCGCGGACGTACATCCCCGGCAGGAGCAGGCGGTCCGGATTGGGAAACTCGGCCCGCACGGTGAATGTTCCGGTGGTCGTGCTGACATTGGCCTCGGCGAAAGCAAGCTTGCCGGTATGGGAATAGATCGCGCCGTTTTCGAGCTTCAATTTCACGCTGACGTCGGGGCCGTGCAGCTTGATGCGCCCTTCGCTGACGGCCTGCCGCCAGTTGAGGAGATTGGTGCTCGATTCGGTCACGTCGACATTGATCGGGTCGAGCGTCCGTATTGTCGTCAGCACCGTCGTCTGGCTCGCCGTCACCAGCGCGCCCGGGGTCAGCGACGACTTGTCGATCCAGCCGCTGATCGGCGCGACGATCTTCGTGTAATCGAGATTGATGCGAGCGGTCTCGACGGCGGCCTTTGCCGCCGCCACGTCGGCGTTGGCCTGCGCCAGCGTGGCGTTCGCGTCGTCGAGGTCCTGTTTGCTGACGGCGTTCTGCTTGATCAGGCCCTCGTAGCGATCGACCTTGGCCTGAGCGTTGGGAACAGCCGCTTCGGCCTTCTGCAACGCCGCGACCGCGCTGTCGTAAGAGGCCTGGTAGCTCGCCGGATCAAGCTGGTAGAGCGCGTCTCCGGCCTTGACCAGGCCGCCCTCCCGAAACAACCGCGCCTGGATGATGCCGTTCACTTGCGGCCGCACTTCGGCCGTCAGCGACGCCGTCGTGCGGCCCGGCAATTCGCCGGTGATCGCAACCGATTGCGGATGAAGCGTGACGACGCTCACCTCCGGCTTCATCGCGGGGGGGCCCATTGGCCGGGAGCTGTTTTGGCCGTTGCAGGCGGACAGCAACCCGACCAGCGCAAGAGCGGCGGCGAGGCGCGAGCCGGCAGCCGCTCGGAGCTGGCGATCGCCTGACGGCTGGCGGCGGAGCGGCCTAACCGCGGTGTCCAAAACTGACGAAAGCACGGCGGCCCCATTTGCAAAACGGCACCGTATCTATATTCAGGAGACCATGACCAAGTCAATTCCGACCAGCCGCGGCAGGTTCCTCGGTTCCGGGATGCGCAGGCGGGACTGTGGTCTCGGGGCTGCGCCCGCGCCTCAGTCCGAGAACGCGCGACGCGGCCGGGGCCGGCCAAAGCTGATGTCCGACAAACAGCAGGCGGCCGCGATCGCCCGTCAGGCGCGCGACCTGTTTCTGGAGAATGGATACACCCGAACGTCGATGGAGGACATTGCCGCCCGGTGCCATATTTCGAAGCGCACCCTGTACCGGCTCTTTCCGAACAAGACCGAGGTTTTCGGCTCGATCATCGACGATCATCGCCAATCCATGCTGGCGTTGCCGGGCGACTATGACGAGCTGCCGATCGAGGAGGCCATTGGCCGGATTTTTCTGATTGACATCGATGAGGAGGCGCACCGGAAAAGGATGGAGTTGGTGCATTTGGCGATTGTCGAAGCCCACCAGTTTCCCGAACTCGAGGCGCTTCTTCACGAGCGCGGCGGCGACAAGTCACGGGCCGCGCTGGCCGAATGGCTGGAGGGGCAAGCGCGGCGCGGCCGCGTCGACATCGAGGACGCCGACGCGACCGCAAAGACGCTGATGGATATGATGTTCGGCGCGATCGTCATGGACCGCGGAAAAGGTCCGCAACGGCCGGGCGGCGACGATCGGCGCATTCGTCTGCGCCACGCGATCCGCATTTTCGTGAATGGCGTTCGTCGACGCTGATTCTTTGTTACGGCGACAGTGCATATCATCGGCGCCGCTGCGGTTGGCCGACAGACGCGGCGTCACGAGGCCGCCTCCGCCGCTTCGCTCGCCTCTTTGCGGCGGTCGGATGAGGGGGCTCGCCGATCGCGCCAGATCGTAGGAAACTTCACCCTGCGAGCCAGCGGCGCACGCGTTCGGGGGTTACGTTGACAGTGCACTCTATTGCCGCGAAGTGTGCAATAGCATGCCCTGTCGCGATAACGCCCGTAACGCCTGTTCGCTGACGTTCTGCCGATGATCGGCGAGCCGCGCCCGCAGCCGATCGCATCGACGTCGTAAGGCTTAGGCGTGGCGCGCTTTCGCTGCAGCCGGAAAAGGCGCCTCCCGACGACAGGCGATTTGGCCATCTTCCTTGTCGCGACAGCGGCTTCGGCCGGTCGTCCGCCATCCTGCCCTCCGGCGGCGCTGTCCGCTACGGCGCCGCCTTGTTAAAGACGCCAAATTCGAGCATCCTGGCGTGCGAACCGGGGCCTCTCCGGCGAATCCCGGGCGCCGGCGCAAGCTTGGGATCGCGGACGCTTTCGACGTCGGGCGGCGAACTGGGATGGCGAAGGCGACCAGAGTCGGCCCAGCAAAAGATTCGCAGAGCCGCGCCGGCGAAACCGGCGGCGCCGGCCGCGACTTTCTGCTCGGATTCCTGACAATGTTGTGCGCGTGCAGCCTGCTCGCCAACGCCGGCCTCGGGCTTTACCTCTGGCGCCCTTCGCTGTGGCGCGACTTCGCGCTGGGTCGTCTGCATCCGCCGCCGCCCCGCGTCGACGATCACGTGCGCGGCGGCGCGGACGCGCCGGTCACGATCATCGAATACGCCGATTTTCAGTGCCCATACTGTCGGGAGATGCACGCGACGCTGCTCGCCGCGACGGAAACGGGAAAGATCAGGTGGGTGTTCCGGAACGACCCCTTGGAAGCGATCCATCCGCTGGCCGCCAAGGAGGCCGAAGCGGCCGAATGCGCCGGCGAACAAGGAAAGTTCTGGGCTTACGCCGACGCGCTTTTCGCCGCGCAGCGCCGGATCAGCGCGTCCAGCGCCGCCGATCGCGAGCTGGGTTCGCTGGCGGAGGACGTCGGCGCCGATCCGAAGCGCCTACAGGCCTGTCTCGATTCCGGACGATTCGCCGAGGCGGTCAGGAACGCGACCCGCGAAGCGGAGTCTCTGCAGATCTCGGGAACGCCGACGACCTTCATCAACGGCGTTCGGCGCGAAGGAACGATGTCCTACGAGGATCTCGACGCCTTGACGACGAGTCGGGCGCGATAGCAAGGAGGCGACGATGACCAAGCGATGGTTGATCAGAATCGGCGGCGGCGTCGCGGCGCTCGCGGTGAGCGCGGCGCTGGCGATGCCGATCGCCTATCTCAGCGTCTCGAACTGGAAAGCCAACACGATCGTCCCGGCTTGCACCTGCTCTCCGGCTTGCGGAGAAGGCAAGCACTGCTGCTCCACGGGCCCCGGCTGCGGTTGCTTTCCTGATTCCATCCAGTGCTGACCGCTGATATTTCGCTTCGGCGGCGCTCCCTCCCTCGACGATCGCGTAACCGTCGTCGCGGGCTGGGGGTTACGGTCGGGTTACGGCGAGCGTGCGCTCCGTCGCCGCGAAGCTGGCGATAGAGCGCGCTGTCGTCGGAGCCCTAAACGTCGCGACTACGGCAAGGAGCGCGCGCGACGCCGCGCAAGGCGTCGCGTCAGCGCTTGGACGCCGCAGAAAACCGCGACGTAGAAGGGGAAGATCGCCAGCGTGCCGCTCCAGTCGACAGCCGCCAGGATTATCCGCGGGCGAGCGGCCCAAACGCGCGGCGTTGTCGGCGACCAACACGCAGACGCCTGCGCTCTGCCAGCACAACACCGCCAGCGTCGACCACCATAGGCTCCATCCTCGCCGGCCGAGATAGATCGAAAACGCGAGCATGGCGATAAGGATAAGCATCGCGTCGCCCCTCCCCCCGCGCGTTCTATCCGCTCATGGAATGTCTAGCCCGCGCGTAGATTAAACCAAGGTTGATCGCCGAGTCCCCTGCAAATGAATTAGAATTACGCGGTTACGGTGGCAGTGCGCTCTCTTGCCGCGAGGTCTGCAATACAGCGAATTGTCAACGTAACGCCGTAACGCCACAGGGTCAGGCTAACGCGTCCTTGTAGATGCGGCCGTCCTTCATGATGACCTTCAGGTTCTTCGCCGGATCGGCGATCAGCGTGATGTCGGCGATCGGATCGCCGTCGATGACGATCAGATCGGCGTAGGCGCCCGCTTCGACGACGCCGAGCTTGCCGGGATAGGGATTGCGCGGGCCCGACATCGCGCACAGCTCGGCGTTGACCGAGGTGACCATCCTCAGCGCTTCCTCCGGGGCGTACCACTTCGCCAACCGGGCGACTTGCGCCCCTTGCGTCTCGCACAGCTTGGCGTCGAACAGCACGTCGGTGCCCCAGGCGGTCTTTAGCTTGTGCTGTTTCGCAAACCCGTAAGCCCGATCCGTGCCGGCGAACACTTGGAGCTGTTTTATCCGGTTGATCGATCCTTCCGGGAAAGGAGCGGCGAAATCGTCGCCGAACGGTTGAGTGCTGAGCCAGACGCCCTTGTCGGCGATGATTTTCGCGGTTTCCTCATCCATCAGATGGCCGTGCTCGATGCTGGCGACGCCGCCGCGGATCGCGGTCTGGATGGCGAGAGGCGTATAGGCGTGCACGGCGACGTAAGTGCCCCAGTTGGCGGCGGCGTCGACGGCGGCGCGGAACTCGGGCTCGGTGTATTCGCTGACGTCGATCGGGTCGTAGTTCGACGACACGCCGCCGCCCGCAGCTAACTTCAACTGGCTGGCGCCGAGCATCAACTGCTCGCGAGCGCGTTTCAGCACCTGATCGGCGCCGTCGGCGATCGACCCGACGCCGGTCGCGTCGCCACGGCTCAACGGCGCGTCGGGGGCGGCGGGAACGTCATAAGGCATGCGGTAGTCGCCGTGGCCGGCGGTCTGCGAGATCATCGCGCCGGAGGGAAAGATGCGCGGCCCGGCCATCAGGCCGGCGTCGATCGCCCGCTTCAGCCCAAAGCTCGGACCGGCCATGTCCCGAACCGTGGTGAAGCCGCGCATCAGCGTCTTCTCGGCCTGATCGGCCGCGACGAGATTGATGTAGCCGACGTCCGCCGTCATCAGAACATTGCCGGGAACCGCCGCCAGCATCGCATGCCAATGCGCGTCGATCAGGCCGGGCATGAGGGTGCGGCCGCCGCAGTCGATGACGCGGACGCCCGGCGCGACTGGTTGGTCGGCCGGCTCGATCGCTCTGATCTTGGCGCCGTCGACGACGACGCGACGACCCTCGATCAACTTGCTCGACTTGCCGTCGAACAGCCTGAGGTTGGCGAACGCGATCGGCGTCTTCGGGGCGTCGGGAATCCCCGCCGACGCCTCCTTCGGCCAGAGGGCCGCCGCGCCAAGGGCCGCCGCCGCGCCGGCGAGGAACGCGCGGCGCGAGAACTTCTGCTCGACGATCGCGCACAGGCGCGCGAAGGCGGGACTGTGACAGCGGCAGGGAAAGGCTTGCGGCTCGGCTTCGTCGACAGGCGAACAGACCATCATCGCAAGGCCCTCCCAGCTCGACTTTTGGCCTCGCCGACATCCGCCGGGTGGCCGTCGTTTTCGACGCGAACGTGACCCGACCGGGGTCTTTCGGCAAGCTCAAGCGCCGCAGCGAACCCGGTCAGGCCTGCGTCGGAGCGTCGCACGCGTCCAATCGACGTGGAGTCCGCGCGTTCTTGGTCATCCGCAGCGCGCCTCTCCTGTCGATCGGCTCACAGCCGCCGTTACGGGCGTCAAGGCGACAGTGCATATCATTGGCGCCTCTGCGCTTGGCCGATTGGCGCATCGCGACGAGGCCTCCTCCGCCGATTCGCTCGCCTCCTCGCGGCGGGCGGACGAGGGCGCGCGCCGATTCCATCAGGCCGCGGAAAGCCTCACCCCGCCAGCCAGCGGCGCGCGCGTTCGGCGGCGGCTGCGCCGGAGCGCGCGGCGCTTTCGATGCCGTCGGGCAGGCCGGTCTGCACCCAGGCGCCGGCGAGGAACAGGTTCGGCCAGTGCGTCTCGCTCGTCGGCCTCAGCGCGTCCTGCTCGGGCGTCGCGGCGAAGGTCGCGCGCCTCTGCGCGACGACGCGCCAGGGCGGCGGGTCGTCGGAAAGCCCGGTCAGGGCGGCGGCGTCGCGCCACAGCGTCGCCGCCAGCGTCTCGCGCGGCGCCGCCAGCGCCGCCTCGGCGTCGCGCATCGCCGCGACCACGCGGTCGTCGCCGCACGCGAGCCAGTGCAGCGCGCCGTGAACGGCGGCGATGAGCCGCGGCGCTTCGGGCGGCGGGCGCGCGGCGAAATGGACGCAGATCGCCGCGGCGAATTCGGTCGGCGCGCTTAAGGCCGGCGTCAGCGCCTGCGCGACCCGCGGCGGGACGGCGAGGACGACGGCGTCGCCGGCGGCGAGATCGATGCGGTCGTGCTCGAACTCGAGCGCGGCGATGCGCTCGCCGGCGAGCGCCAGCGCGGTCAGGCGGCGGGCGAAGCGGATGGCGACGCCGTGGCGACGCAGCGTCTTCAGCGCCGGCTCGACGAAGGCGCGCGCGAAGCCATGGGCGGGCGCGAGCGGCCGCGCGCCGCCGAGCAGCGCGCCGCCGAGCGCTGCGCCGGCGAGGCGGGCCGAGGCGCGCTCGAGGTCCGTGTTGAGAACGCCGAGCGCCAGCGGCCGCCACAGCCGATCGGCCGCCGCCCCCTCCGGCGCGTAGTCGGCGAGCCGCTTGCCGGCGCGCGCGCGCTTCAGTCGCGCCGCCAGCCAATAGGCGCCGGCGCCGAGGCCGGGCGCGCGGCGACTCGCGGAGAGCGTCCACCACGGGATTGGTCCGCGGTTGGGATTGAGCCGCCAGCGCTCGCCGCTCGCCATGTCGACGAAGGCGACGCCGTCGGGCGCCGCGTCGCGCCACTGGCCGCCGGCGCCGATCGCCGCGATCGCCGCCAGCGCGGAGCGCGCGTTCGACAAAATCAGCGCGTCGCCGCCGTCGATCGTCAGGCCGGTCGCTTCGTCGAAGAACGAGCGCCGCCGCCCGCCCGCCTGCGCGGCGCTGTCGTGGACGACGACCTCGGCCTCAACGCTTCCCGCGAGGCCGAGGGCGGCGCAGAGCCCGGACACTCCCGCGCCGACGACATGGACGATTGGGCGCCGCATCGAGCCTTCCTTGCGGCGGCGATCGGCGCCGCGCGTTGGCGCGAAAGCTAACCGCCCGCTCCCCGCGGCGCAACGCAGTCGCACGGGGGGACGATCGCCTCAACCGGCGCGCGGCGGCTCGGCCCGCATTTGTCCGGCCGACGGCCTCTCCTCCGGCTTGCCTCTTTCGCCGCCGCAGGCCACTCTCCCTATTGCATCGGTCACGCGCTTCAGAGCAGGGGGGGACGCCTATGGCCGCCGTTTACTACTACGCCGACGATTCCGGCCAGCAGAACGGCCCGGTCGGCGAAGAGACGATTTTCGAGCTGATCCGCGGCGGCGGCGTGCGCGCCGAGACGCTGGTGTGGACGGCGGGGATGAGCGACTGGGCGCGCGCCGATTCCGTCGCCGCCTTCGCCGCGCGGCTTGTCCGCCCGCCGGCGGCGCCGCCGTCGCCCGCGCGCGCGGCGCCGGCCGCGGCGCCCTCTGCGGCGCCGGAGGAAGAAGGGCGGCTGATCGGCGCCCTTCCCGTCTGGGGTCTGTTCTGGCGCAGCATCGTCGTCACGCTCGGCGTCATCCTCATCGTTCCGGCGCCATGGGCGGGCGTGTGGTTCTACAAGTGGTTCGCCAGCCATGTGATCCTGCCGGGCGACCGGCCGCTGCGGCTGCAGGCGAGCGTCGGCGACTCCTGGCTGCTGTTCGTCGGCCTGGGCCTCAACGAATGGATCGGGTCCGGCTTCAATCTGGGACCCAACGCGCATTGGGGCTCGCTCATCGCGGCGATTCTCGGCCTCCTGCTCAGCTGGGCGCTGATGCGCTGGTTCTGCGGCCGTCTCGCGACCGACGACGGCGCGACCAAGCTCGCCTTCAAGGGCGGCCTGCTTGGCCTGCTCGGCTGGTACGTGCTGCTGGCCCTCTCCTTCGTCACGGTGATCGGCTGGGCGTGGGTGGCGAAGTTCTTCTACCGCTGGCTCGCCGCCAAGGCCGAAGGGGCGCCGCGCTTCGCCTGCCACGCCACCGGGCTCGCCATCCTCTGGCGCACCATCCTTCTCGCCTTCGGCTCGGCGTTCATCATCCCGATCCCCTGGCTGGCGCGATGGTACGTCAACTGGACCATTTCGCAGTTCTCGGTCGAGCCGGCGGCGAACGGCTGAACGCGCGCGGGCGGCGCTTCAGCGAGGCTTCCCCACGCGGTCGAGAGAACCCGCCGCCGCGGCCCGGGCGCGGCGCGCGCCCTTGACATCGCCGCCCAGCCGGGCGAGTTGCGGTCCTAGGGTCGGGATGCTTGCGGCGCTCGCGGCGTCGAAGCCAGCGCCCGAGCGGGAGGAGAGGAGCGTTGCCAGTCGTTTCGGAGCCGCCAGGAATCGCCGACGTCGCCAAGGGCCGCGTCGATCGCGCGACGCTGGCGGCGAACTTCGCCGATCTCCATCCGCCGCTCTCCCCCCACCAGGCGCTGGTCGAGGCCGACCGCTGCTACTTCTGTTACGACGCGCCCTGCCAGCGCGCCTGTCCGACCGCGATCGACGTCGCGCTGTTCGTCCGCCAGATCGCCGCCGGAAACCCGCTCGGCGCGGCGCAGACCGTCCTCGAGGCCAACGTGATGGGCGGCATGTGCGCGCGCGCCTGCCCCACCGAGGCGTTGTGCGAGGGCGCCTGCGTGCGCGAGACGGCGGAGGGCCGGCCGGTGCGCATCGGCTTGCTGCAGCGCTACGCGGTCGACGCGCAGATGGCGACGGGAAAGACGCCGTTCTCCCGCGGCGCGCCGACCGGCAAGCGCGTCGCCGTCGTCGGCGCCGGCCCGGCCGGGCTCGCCTGCGCGCACGCGCTCGCCGTCGCCGGCCATGAGGCGACGATCTTCGAGAAGCGCGACAAGCCGGGCGGCCTCAATGAATACGGCGTCTCCGCCTACCGCGCGACCGGCGACTTCGCCCAGCGCGAGGCGGCGTCGATTCTGTCGATCGGCGGCATCGCGACCCAATACGGGGTTGAGCTCGGCCGCGAGATTACGCTCGATCGCCTGCGCCGCGACTACGACGCGGTGTTCCTCGCGCTGGGTCTCGGCGCGGCGAGAAGACTCGGGCTTGCGGGCGAAGGCGCGCTCGACAACGTCGTCGACGCCGTCGATTACGCCGCCGAGCTGCGTCAGGCCGAAAGTCTCGCGCGAGTGCCGATCGGCCGGCGGGTGGTGGTGATCGGCGGCGGCATGACCGCGATGGATCTCGCCGCCCAGGCGAAGCGCCTCGGCGCCGAGAGCGTCACCATCGTCTATCGCCGCGGCCTGTCGCAGATGAAGGCGGGCGCGCGCCAGCGCGAGTTCGCGCAGACCAACGGCGCGCTGATCCGCCCCTGGGCGCGGCCGGTGGCGATCGAGGGCCACAGCGGCGCGGCGAGCGGCGTGCTGTTCGAACGCACGCGCGAGGACAACGGCGAGCTGGTCGCCGCCGGCGGGGCGTTCCGGCTCGAAGCCGATCTGGTGCTCCTCGCCATCGGACAGCAGGGCGCGCTCGATGCGCTGGCGGGCGCGAGCCTTCGCTGCGACGCCGACGGGCGGATCGTCGTCGACGAACAGCGGCGCGCCAGCCTCGCCGGGGTGTGGGCCGGCGGCGATTGCGCAGCCGGCGCGCGCGGCCTGATCGCCGCGGCGGTCGAGGACGGCAAGCGGGCGGCGCGCTCGATCGACGCGGCGCTCAGGGCGCGCGCCTGACGGCGGGCGAAAGCGCCGCCGATGGAGAACGTGATGGTCGATCTCAGCGTCGATTTCGTCGGCGTCAAGGCGGCGAATCCCTTCTGGCTCGCCTCGGGGCCGCCGACCGACGGCAAGACCAAGATCGAGCGCGCCTTTCGAGCCGGTTGGGGCGGCGCGGTGTGGAAGACGCTCGACGCCGCGCCGTCGGCCGGCGACGCTTCCGCCGCCTTCTACCGCGCGCTCCACGGCGGCGACCGGCGCGTGCTGGCGCTCGACGGCGTCGAGCGCGCCAGCGACCGCGACCTCGCGCTCGATCTGCGCGAAATCGCCGAGGTCAAGCGCGCCTGGCCCGACCGCGCGCTGATCGTCTCGCTCGCCGCGCCCGGCGACGAGGAATCGGCGCGGCGGATTCTCGCCGAGATCGCAGCGACCGGCTGCGACGGCGTCGAGCTGAATTTCGGCTGCGCGCCCGGCGCGCGCCCGGCGGCCGACGCGGCGGCGCGGGTCGAGGCGGCGACGCGCTGGTGCAAGGCGGCGACCCGCATGCCGGCGCTGGTCAAGCTCGCGCCCCTGGGCGACCTCGTCCGCCGCGCCCGCGCCGCCAAGAAGGGCGGCGCCGACGCGCTGACGCTGATCGCCGCCGTCGACGCGATCGCCGGCGTCGACCTCGACGCGATGACGCCGGCGGGCGGCGTCGGCGGCATGGGCGGCCCTGCGGTCAAGCCGATCGCGCTGGCGGCGGTGGCTTCGATCGCCGGCGATCCCGAGATCGCCGGCCTGCCGATCGCGGCCGCCGGCGGCGTGACGACCTGGCGCGACGCCGCCGAGTTCATCGCCCTCGGCGCCGGCGTCGCGCAGGTTTGCTCAGCGGCGATGACCTACGGCTTCCGCGTCGTCGACGAGCTCGCCTCAGGCCTGACGAGCTTCATGGCCGCCGAGGGCTACCGCCGCCTCGACGACTTCCGCGGCCGGGCGGCCGCCAACCTCGTCGACGGGCGCCGCCGCGAGCGCGACCGCGTCCTCAAGGCCGAGATCGACCAGGCGCTGTGCATCCAGTGTGGGCGCTGCCACGTCGCCTGCGAGGACGCCGCGTATCAGGCGATCTTCGCCAGGGTCGACGGCGAGCGCCGCTTCGTCGTCAACGAGGCCGCGTGCGTCGGCTGCAATCTCTGCGCGCTGGTCTGCCCGATCGAGAATTGCATCAAGCTCGTCGACAAGACCGAGGCGGCGCGCGCGGCGGCGGAATAGCGACGCCGCGCCAATCGCCCGCGAGGCGCGCCGCGCGGGCGATTGGCGCGCAAAAAAAAAGCCCGCGAGCGCGGCTCGCGGGCCTTGGATCTCTCTTTTCCGCCGCCTGCTACTTGACGACGACCGGCGTGCCGACGTGGACGCGGCTGTAGAGGTCGATGACGTCGAGGTCGCGCATGCGGATGCAGCCCGACGACACCGCCTGGCCGATCTCCTCCGGCTCGTTGGTGCCGTGGATGCGATAGAGGGTGTCGTGGCTGCCCTGGTAGAGGTAGAGCGCGCGCGCGCCGAGCGGGTTGTCGTAGGCGCCGGCGAGCGGCCCGTGCTTGAGGTAGACCTTGAACTCCGGCCAGCGCTGCATGATCGAGGCGGTCGGCATCCATTGCGGCCATTCGACCATCTGCCCGACCGTCGCCCGGCCGGTCCAGCCGTAAGCCTCGGCGCCGGTGGCGACCTTGTACTGGATCGCCTGCTTGCCCGGCAGCACGAAATAAAGGTTGTGCTGGCTGCCGTCGACGACGATGGTGCCGGGCTTCTCGCCGGTCGGATCGGTCACGCGGTTGCGCACGATCGGGATCGACCATTCCTCCGGCGGAGCGAGCGCCATCATCGCCTTGTCGCGCGCCGTGAGATGGGTGTCCACCGTCGCCAGCGGCGACCCGATGGGAGCGCAACCGCTCAATAAGGCGCCGACCACAAGCGCCGCGCCGATCGTCAAAAGCTTGCCCGTCATCCCTCTCGCCCGCCGTTCTTGTTCGAGCCCTCGATTACCATAAGAGCGACTGGTTTACCGTCTCTTTCCCAAGATTGCGAAGGTTTGCGTCGGGCGTTGCGTCGGCGCCACACTCGCGCCCTTTTTTAAGGTCCTGCAGCCAAGGAACTCGCGATTAAGCGCCGTCGACGACGCGCTGATGACGCAATTTCGTCGTCGCCGCGAATCAGCAGTCGCCGCGAATCAAAGGTGGGCGCCGCGGCGCAAAGGCGCAAGCCCGCATTTGGCGAATTCGCGCAGCGCCCGCGTCGTCGCGTCGAGGGCGAGCGCCGCGGCGAACGAGCGGTCCGCGTCGGGGCGAATCGCCAGGGCGAGGTCGATGAGGTCGATTCGCCCGCGCCACAGCCGCTCGATCATCAGGCGGCCGGCCGACGCGCACGAATCGATCAGCGTCAGGCCGGGCTCGCGCTGCAGCCGCCGCGACAGATCGAGCGTCAACTGCGTCGCGGGCGCGTATTTGGCGAACCGTCTGTCGCAGGCGATCTTCCAATAGAATCCGCGGTCTCCGGAGATGAGGACGACGCCGGCGGCGATCGGCGCGCCGTCCAGCGCGAGGCTGTGGACGCGCAAGCCGCCGCGCGCCGCGAACCCCGTCAGGGTTTCGCCAACGAAGGCCGCCTGGGCGGGGTCGCCCGCCCGTTTGCGCTCCCGCCGCTCGAGGTCGAGAAACGCTTCGATTCCCGGCGCGTCCGCGAGCGCGCTCGCCTCCAGCCGCCCGAGCTCGGCGAGGGGGCCGCGCCGCCGCGCCGCGCGGCGACGGCGCCGCTCGTCGAGGCCGGCTTCGAAATCGCAATCCGGCCCGACCGGCAACGCCGCGCGACGGCGCGGGTTGTATTTCGCCAGCGGCAGCGATTCGCGCGCCGCCAGCTCGCCCGCCGCGGCGGCGATCGGCCCCTCGGGGGCGACCGCTTGCAGCGCCAGCCCGGCGAGGCGGCGACGATCGCGCCTCAGCCAGGCGACGATCGCGCCGAGCGCCGGCGCGGCGGCGTCGCGGTCGAGCGCCAGCGCCGGCAGTCCGGCCTGCTCGCCGAGCCAGAAGCGCGCGAAGCCGAAGGGGAGGCGCGGAAGCGCGATCGCCGCGACGCCGACCAGCTTTGCGCGCGCCGCGTCGCTCCACACGAACAGGACGGTCACGCGCCGCGCCGGCGCCAGGCGCGTCAGCGCCGGGACGAGAAAGGCGCGATCGGCAAAGGCGTTGGCCTCGGCGGCGCGTGCGCAGAGATCGTCCCACGCCGCCGCGAAGCGCCCGAGGCCGCCAGGCTCCGCCGCCTCGACCACGAACGAGTCGGCGCTTGTCGTCTCGCTCATGATTGGCTCGCTCCGGCGTCGACGGCCGCGACCGAGAGCCGCCCGAATCGGGCATAGACGGCTTGGCCGCGATCGTCAAAGGCGAGGGCGGCCGCCGGCGCTTAAAGCTATCCCAACAGCCCGCCGGGCCGCGGCGCCAGCGGGTTGTCGGCCAAGGCGGCGAGATCGGGCGAATCGATCTGCGGCGTCGGCGACAGCGCCCGCCACAGGCGCTCGACCGCCGCGCGCTCGACCCCGTCGACGATGACGATCAGGCGCGTCTGGCGCGCCCCGTCCGGCCAGCGGGCGAGACGGCGGGGCGGGTGATAGACGTGCTGCGCGCCCTGAATCGCCAGCGGCTGGCCGGGGTCGTCGGCGAGCTGGACGAGGCCTTTGACGCGCAGCAGGCGCGGCCCCAGCATGGCGTGCAGCAGGCCCTGGAAGCGCGCGAAGGCGGGCGCGCCGATCGGCTCGGAGGCGACGAAGGCGTAGGAGGCGAGCGAGGCCGAATGCGCCGGCGCCGGCTTGAGGTCGCGCGGCTGGGCGAAGGCGGGCTCGGCGAGGAACGCCGCCGGGTCGAGCTCGCCGGCGGCGACGTCGGAAAGCGGCGCGAAGGGATTGAGCTCGGCGAGCCGCGCGCGCAGCTTGGCCAGCCGCGCGACCCGCTCGGCCTCGGCGATCAGGTCGGTCTTGGTCAGGGCGAGGCGGTCGGCGAGCGCCGCCTGGCGGCGCGCTTCGCGATGGGCGTCGAGCGTCGCCAAACCGTTCGCGGCGTCGACGAGCGTCGTCACCCCGGCGAGGCGGAAACGCGCCGCGACCAGCGGATCGGCGGCGAGCGCGAGCAGGATCGGGGCGGGGTCGGCGAGGCCGGTCGTCTCCAGCACGACGCGGCCGAACGGCGCGAGCGCGCCGGCGTCGCGCCGCGCCGCGAGATCGCGAAGACAATCGACGAGATCGCCGCGCAACGAGCAGCACAGGCACCCGGAATTGAGCGAGATCGCCTCGCCGGAGAGCTTCTCGTAGAGCAGATGGTCGAGGCCGATCTCGCCCCACTCGTTGACGATCACCAGCGCGTCGGCGAGCTCGGGGGCGCCGAGCAGCCGATTGATCAGCGAGGTCTTGCCGGCGCCGAGGAAGCCGGTGACGACGTGCAGGGGGATGGCGCTCGGCGCGGTCATCGGGCGGCCGCCGCCGCAGCGGGTCGGGCGGGCGGGGTCGCGCCCAGCGGAATTTGCGCGGTCATTTCGGCGGGAAAACTAGAACGCGGGGGCGGCGCGACGCAAGCGCAAGCCGCCGCGCCGCATCATGGTGTTCCCATTCGGGCCTTACGGCATCCGCGTCGCTTTGCAGCGGCCTCGGATTTCGTCGTCACTCGTGACGACCTCGTCTTTGTCGTTTCGAATCTCGAAATCGCCTTGCGCCTTGGCCATGACAAGGGCGCAAGCTCGAATAACCGCTTCCGGTTCAGTCTGAAACGCCTCCTTGCGGATTTGCTGTGGTTCATTCGGATTGTAACGGTGGAGTAGATAGAACGGCATATGTTGCCCCCTTGCTTAGCGGGTTGATCAACTAACTCCTCAAGCGACCCTGGCCGTCGCCGGTTGGAGGGGAAGTGAGAAGCGGCGGCTGTTCGCTGTGCTGCATATGGGGGCGATCAGCCCCCTGCGCGATGCCGTAAGAGTGGCGACAGTCATGGAGCAGCTTCGTTGAAAAGTCTTGCCGCAGTTTTCCCTGGTCGAATAGAGATGGACCGGCAGCAGGCGTCGATGACTCAAATAGACACCGCAATTGAGATGTTTTATCGTCGAAATTGGGGGTGTGCGATCACACTGGCACTGGCCGCGGAAACTCAGATTCCAAACCCGGAAACCACGTTTGTCACTTCCAAATTGCGATCCGTCTACGGCGCTGAATTCATAGATCGCCTGAATGAGCCCAGAAACTGGCTCAAACACCCAAGCGGACCTGACACAGCCACGCTACTTGAAATGGACGCATTTATTGCGATATTGCGCTCGATTTCCAAGTTCTCATCGCAATATAGAGCGTGGTCGGAGCCTATGGCAAAATTCGACGCATGGTTCAAGGAGAGGCTGTCCGACAACTAACCTGCCGCGCGACCCTCAGATTAGGCCACTACCCGCCGCCCGCGCTTGCTTGACGCTCGGCGAAACGCCTGCTAAGCATTCACATTCGCCGAAAGGTATAAAATATGATTGAAATCAATCGATTGCGCAATGCGCCGGCCGTTGGAGGGCGCGCGCGATGACCATTCGCTTCCATAAGCGCGACCTACCCGACGGTCTCGATCTCGGCGCGGTCGTCGCCATCGACACCGAAACCCTCGGCCTCGAGGTCGGCCGCGACCGGCTCTGCCTGGTTCAGCTTTCGCGCGGCGACGGGACCGCCGACGTGGTCCAGATCGCCCCGGGCCAGAAGCGCGCGCCCAACCTGGAGAAGCTGCTCGCCGATCCGGGCGTCCTCAAGCTGTTCCACTTCGGCCGGTTCGACATCGCCATGCTCTGCCACGCCTTTGGCGTGATGGCGTCGCCGGTCTACTGCACCAAGATCGCCTCGAAGATCGCGCGCACCTACACCGACCGGCACGGCTTGAAGGACCTGGTCCGCGAGCTGCTCGGCGTCGAGATCTCCAAGCAGCAGCAGTCGTCGGACTGGGGCGCGGAGACGCTCTCCGAGGCGCAGCTCGCCTATGCGGCCTCCGACGTGCTGCATCTGCACGCGCTGCGCGAGAAGCTCGACGCGATGCTGGCGCGCGAGGGCCGCGACGGGCTGGCGCGCGCCGCCTTCGCCTATCTGCCGGAGCGGGCGCGGCTCGACCTCGCCGGCTTCGCGGCGATGGACATCTTCGCCCACGCCTCGCCTTAGGCCGCCGGCGGGACCGGGCGCGGCCGGCCGTTGTCGTCGAGGGCGACGAAGGTGAAGGCGGCGTCGCTGACCTTCTCGCGCACGTGGGCATGGAAGCGCCGCGCCCAGGCCTCGACGTGGATGCGCATCGAGCTGCGTCCGACGCGCTCGACCTCGGTGTAGACGCACAGCACGTCGCCGACCTTGACCGGCCGGATGAAGGTCATCGCGTCGATCGCGACCGTCGCCACCCGCCCCTGCGCGCGCTCGGCGCCGGCAATGCCGCCGGCCGCGTCCATCTGGCTCAGCACCCAGCCGCCGAAAATGTCGCCGTAGGCGTTGGTGTCGGCGGGCATGGCGGTGAGGCGAACGGTCAATTCTCCGTGAGGCTGGTCTGGGGAGGCGTCAATGGCTGGCATGAGGCGCGATTCGCGGTGGTTGGCGGAAGGCGGCGAATGTGCAGGGCGGGCGCGGGCGATGCAAGCGGCGCGGATGGGCGAACCGCTTTTTGAGCGGCAAGTTCGCTTGCCTGATCCGTGCTTGCGGTCAAGGCCAAGCCCGCTGGCGCGGTCGCGCCGCTCTCGCGGCGCGGCCTTGACCGCTGCGCGCGGATCAGGCGTTTCGCCACCATGAGTTTTGCTGACGCTCGCCGCGTCGGACCGACGGGGTCACCGCGGAGCGTCCGGAGCGAAGCGGAAGAGCCGCCGAAGGCGGCTTTACCCCGACGGGCCGGCGTGGCCCGCGGCGGCCGCGGATTTATATAGGTCGCCTACCGCTTCGCGCGCCGTCCCCCGACCACCCGCTCGATTCCCGCCAGATCGCGCCGCGTGTCGATCTCGGCGAGCCCCGCCGCGCCGGCGATCGCGGCGACCGCCGCCGCCTGGCCGGCGCCGACCTCGAAGAAGAACCAGCCGGTCGGCGCGATGAGCCGGGCGATCTCAGGCGCCAGCGCGCGGTAGGCGTCGAGCCCGTCAGCGCCGCCGTCGAGCGCGAGGCGCGGATCGTGGCCGCGCGCCTCGATCTCCAGGAAGGCGATGTCGCCGCTGCGCACATAGGGCGGATTGGCGACGATGAGGTCGAAGGGGCCGTCGATCCCCGCCGCCCAGTCGCCGACGCGGACCTCGGCGCGATCGCCGAAGCCGAGCGCCGCGACATTGGCGCGCGCCGTCGCCGCCGCGCCTTCGGAGAGGTCGACGCCGAGCCCGCGCGCCGCGCGGAGCTCGCTCAGCAGCGCGCAGAGGAGCGCGCCTGAGCCGACGCCGAGGTCGAGGACGCGGAGCGGCTCGGTCCGCCGCGACGCCAAGGCGGCGAGCGCCGCCTCGACGATCGTCTCGGTCTCGGGGCGCGGGTCGAGCGCGTCGGACGAGAGGGCGAATTCGAGGCTCCAGAACTCGCGCCGGCCGAGGATGCGCGACAGCGGCTCGCCGGCGAGGCGGCGGCGAGCGGCGGCGGCGACCCGCGCCGCCGCCTCGCCGAGCGGCGCTTCCGGCGCGACCAGGAGGTCGACCATGCGCAGTGGGCAAACGCCGGCGAGCAGCAACGCCGCTTCCCGCGCGGGATCGTCGAAACCGCGCGCGCCGAAGCGCAGGGCGAGCGCCGCGCGCGCCGCGGCGCGCGTCGTCGCCGGTCGCAGGTCGAGCTCGGCGACCTTGAGCGGCTCAACCGGCGGCGGCGTCATCGGCCTGGCTCGAACGCCTGTTCAAGAGTTGGACTTCAACCCTTGGCGACGGGCGTCGTCGCCCCGCCAAGGCCCCCCGTCGCCTCGCCGTCAGGCGAGCTGCCCGTGACAGTGCTTGTATTTCTTGCCCGAGCCGCACGGGCAGGGCTCGTTGCGGCCGACCTTGCCCCAGGTCGCCGGGTTCTGCGGGTCGCGCTCGGCGACGCCGGCCGCCGCCGGCGCCGCGCGGGCGGCGACCGCCACGCCGGAGAAGCCGGCTTCGGCGGGCTCCGCGAGCGCGCCGAAGGGCGCCTCGTTGTCGGCCGCGCGCGGATCGAGATGCTGGAACTGCATCGGCGGCGGCGGCGGCTCCGGCTCGCGGAAGCGCACCTCGACCCGCATCATCTGCGCGGTCACCGCCTCGTGCCATTGGACGATCAGCTTCTGGAACAGCTCGAACGCCTCGGACTTGTACTCGTTGAGCGGATCGCGCTGGCCCATGCCGCGCCAGCCGATCACCTGGCGCAGGTGATCGAGGGTGACAAGGTGCTCGCGCCAGATGTGGTCGAGCGTCTGCAGCACCACCTGCTTCTCGACGTAGCGCATCGCCTCCGGCGTGTTCTGGGCGACGCGCTCGGCGTAGGCTTCGTCGGCGGCTTTCAGCAGGCGCTCGGCCATCTCCTCGTCGGCGATGCCCTCCTCCCGGGCCCAGGCGTCGACCGGGACGTCGAGGTTGAGCTTCGCGACCACCTCGTTCTTCAGGCCCTCGATGTCCCAGGCCTCGGGATAGGCGTCGGGCGGGATATGGGCGCCGATCAGCTCGTCGATCACGTCGGCGCGCATGTCGGCGACCGTCGACTCGAGCGATTCCTGCGCCATCATCTTGCGCCGGTCCTCGAAGATGACCTTGCGCTGGTCGTTCATCACGTTGTCGAACTTGAGGATGCTCTTGCGGATGTCGAAGTTGCGCGCCTCGACCTTCTGCTGCGCCTTCTCCAGCGCCTTGTTGATCCAGGGATGGACGATCGCCTCGTCCGGCTGAAGGCCGAGGCGCTTCAGCATCGCGTCCATGCGGTCGGAGCCGAAGATGCGCATCAGGTCGTCCTGCAGCGACAGGAAGAACTTGGAGCGGCCGGGATCGCCCTGGCGTCCCGAACGGCCGCGCAGCTGGTTGTCGATGCGGCGGCTCTCGTGGCGCTCGGTGCCGACGATGTAGAGGCCGCCGGCCTCGATCGCCTTCTGCTTGAACTCGGCGACCTCGGCGCGGATCGCCGCCTCGTGGGCGTCTCGCTCCTCAGGCGTCGCGGCGGGATCGAGCTCCTGCTTGACCCGCATCTCGACGTTGCCGCCGAGCTGGATGTCGGTGCCGCGGCCGGCCATGTTGGTGGAGACGGTGATGGCGCCGGGCACGCCCGCCTGGGCGATGATGAAGGCTTCCTGCTCGTGGAAGCGGGCGTTGAGGATGGCGTAGGTCTTCGACGGCTTGCCGGCGCGCGCGCCGGCGTAGAGCGCCTTCAAGGCGCGCGGCTTGTCGAACTCGATCTTCTTGTAGCCGCGGCGCTCGAGCAGTTCGCCGAGCTGCTCCGACTTCTCGATCGAGGTGGTGCCGACCAGCGTCGGCTGCATCTTGGCGTTCGCCTCCTCGATCTCGCGCACCACCGCGCGCAGCTTCTCCTCGCTGGTGCGGTAGACCTCGTCGTCCTCGTCGGCGCGGCACACCGGCATGTGGGTCGGGATCTCGACCACAATCAGCTTGTAGATCTCGGCGAACTCATCCGCCTCGGTCGCCGCGGTGCCGGTCATGCCGGCGAGCTTCTCATACAGGCGGAAGTAATTTTGGAAGGTGATCGAGGCGAGGGTGACGTTCTCCGGCTGGACGGTGACGTGCTCCTTCGCCTCCAACGCCTGGTGCAGGCCTTCGGAATAGCGCCGGCCGGGCATCATGCGGCCGGTGAACTCATCGACGATCACCACCTCGCCGTTGCGGACGATATAGTCCTTGTCGCGCTGGAACAGCTTGTGGGCGCGTAGCGCCTGATTGACGTGATGAACGAGGGTGGCGTTGGCGGCTTCGTAGAGGAAGCCCTGCTTCATCAACTCCGCGTCGCGCAGCAGCGCCTCGACGTGCTCGTTGCCGGACTCGGTGAGGTTCACCGTGCGCTGCTTCTCGTCGATCTCATAGTCCTCGCGCGCGAGCTGCGGGATCAGCGTGTCGACGCGGGCGTAGAGGCCCGAGCGGTCCTCCGAGGGGCCGGAGATGATCAACGGCGTGCGCGCCTCGTCGACCAGGATCGAGTCGACCTCGTCGACGATGGCGAAGCTGTGTCCGCGCTGCACCATCTGCGCCATGTCGTACTTCATGTTGTCGCGCAGGTAGTCGAAGCCGAACTCGTTGTTGGTGCCGTAGGTGATGTCGGCGGCGTAGGCCGCGCGGCGCCCCTCGTCGTCGAGGTCGTGGACGACGACGCCGACGCTCATGCCGAGGAACTTGTAGATCACGCCCATCCACTCGGCGTCGCGGCGGGCGAGGTAGTCGTTGACGGTGACGATGTGGACGCCCTTGCCGGCGAGCGCGTTGAGGTAGACGGCGAGCGTCGCCACCAGGGTCTTGCCTTCGCCGGTGCGCATCTCGGCGATCGCGCCTTCGTGAAGCACCAGGCCGCCGATCAGCTGGACGTCGAAATGGCGCTGTTTGAGGGTGCGCTTGGCGGCTTCGCGCACCGCCGCGAAGGCAGGCGCGGTGAGGCTGTCGAGGGTCGCGCCGCCGGCGACCGCGGCGCGGAACTCGTCGGTCTTGGCGCGCAGCTCGTCGTCGGAGAGCGCGGCGAATTCGGGCTCGAGCGCGTTGATGGCGGCGACCATCGGCCGATAGCCCTTCAGGCGCCGGTCGTTGGCCGAGCCGAAAAGCCTTTTCAAAATCGAGTCGAGCATATCCGACCTTTCCGACCCCGCGCCGATCCCCTGGGCCGCCGCGCTCCGCGTCGCGCTGCGGCGCCGCTGAGCCCCGTTGTCTCCGCGCGTCCGCCCGCGGGCGCCGAACTCCTTGCGAAGGCCGCCCGGCAGGTCAGGCGATGACGACGGCAAAAGCGCGGAAAAACGACGCTGACGACGTCCTTTCTTGCGCGCTTCGGGACAGGTCGCGCGTTGAGATAGGGGCCGCCGTCGGGCTTGTCAACGGCGCTCGGCGGGCGGCGACGCGCGCCGAGCGCCGAGCGCGCCTGTATTGAAATCCAGAAATCGCGCGCGTAGACTTTTTATTAGCGTATGCGGCGGGCGGCTCGGCCTAGGCGCCTGGGCGCCCTCCGCGGGAGGCGTCGTATGAGTCCGTTGCTGGCTTTCTTCCTCTCCAAACTGGTTCGCCGCGGCCGCCTCGAAATCGTCGGCGCGGACGGCGCGAGGCGAGAGTTCGGCGCCGCCGCCGAGCCGCGGGTCGTCGTGCGTCTCGCCGACCGCGCCGCCGAGCGCGAGCTGCTGATGAACCCCGAGCTGGCGCTCGGCGAGCTCTACATGGAAGGCCGTCTCGACCTCGTCGAGGGCGACGTCTACGACCTTTTGTCGCTGGCCGCCGAAAACACCGTCGTCTGCGGCGGCTCGCTGTGGTTGAGGCTGATCGAAAAGGCGCGCGTCGCGCTGGACCGGCTGCAGCGGCGCAACGACCGCAAGCGCTCCAAGAGCAACGTCGCCCGTCATTACGATCACGACCCGCGGCTCTACCGCCTGTTCCTCGACGCCGACCTGCAATATTCCTGCGCCTATTTCGAGAACGAGAGCCAGACGCTCGAGGAGGCGCAGCTCGCCAAGAAGCGCCACCTGGCCGCCAAGCTCCTGCTCGGGGATGGCTTGCGCGTCCTCGACATCGGCAGCGGCTTCGGCGGCATGGCGCTCTATCTCGCCCAGGTCGCCGGCGCGCGCGCCATCGGCGTGACGCTGTCGCAGGAGCAGTTCGAGATCGCCGCGCGCCGCGCCGCCGATTCCGGACTCGGCGAGCGGGTGCAGTTGCGGCTGCAGGACTACCGCGACGTCCCCGAGCGCTTCGACCGCATCGTCTCGGTGGGCATGTTCGAGCACGTCGGCGCGGCCGCCTACGACGAGTTCTTCGCCGTCGTTCGCCGCCTGCTGAAGGACGACGGCGTGATGGTGCTGCACTCGATCGGCCGCAGCGAGGGGCCGGGCTCCACCAACCCGTGGATCAAGAAATACATTTTCCCCGGCGGCTACATTCCCAGCGTCTCCGAGACGACGGCGGCGATCGAGCGTTCGGGACTCTACGTTACCGACATGGAAATTCTGCGGCTGCATTACGCCGACACGCTCAAGGAATGGCGCCGGCGCTTCCTCGCTCATCGCGACGAGGTGAAGGCGATCTACGACGAGCGCTTCTGCCGGATGTGGGAATTCTATCTCGCCGGCTCCGAGGTGGCGTTCCGCGTCTACGGCCACATGGTGTTCCAGATTCAGCTCGCCAAGCGGCAGGACGTGGTGCCGCGCACGCGCGACTACATCGGCGAGGCCGAGGCGAGGCTGCGCAAGCGCGAGGGCGCGCAATCGCGGCTGTTGCGCGCGGCGAGCTGAGCGGAAAGGCTTTTTTTGCGCGAAGCGGGGAAGGGGCCGCTCAGAACAGCGACAATTGCCGCGGCTCGCCCGGGTCGGCGAGGACCGGCGGGCGAAACAGATCGCTGCGCAGGGCGAGCGGCGTCTCGCGGTAGCCGAGCCGTTTGGCGGCGACCTCGAAGCGGCGGCCGATCATCCAGGCGTAGGGGCCCGATCCCGCCATGCGCCGGCCCCATTGCGAATCGTAGTCCTTGCCGCCATGCATCGAGCGGGTGAGCGACAACGCGCGCTCGAGCTTGTCGGGGAAGGTCGTCGCCAGCCATTCGCGGAACAGCTCGCGCAGCTCGAACGGCAGGCGCAGCGCGACGTAGCCCGCTTCGCGCGCGCCGGCGGCGTAGGCGCGGGTGAGGATCGCCTCGATCTCGCCGTCGTTGACCGCGGGGATGATCGGCGCCGCCATCACGCCGACCGGCACGCCGGCTTCGGCGAGGCGCGCGATCGCTTCGAGGCGGCGCGCCGGGGTCGGCGCGCGCGGCTCCATCCGCCGCGCCAGGTCGCGCTCGATCGTCGTCACCGAGACGAGCACCTTCGCCAGGCCCTCGGCCGCCATCGGCGCGAGCAGGTCGAGGTCGCGCAACACCAGGTTCGACTTGGTGACGATGGCGACCGGGTGGCGGGCGCGCGCGAGAACTTCGAGGATCGCGCGCGTGACGCGGTAGCGCCGCTCGATCGGCTGATAGGCGTCGGTGTTGGCGCCGAGCGCGATCGGCCGCGGCCGGTAGCCGGGCTTGGCGAGCTCGCGCTCGAGAACCGCCGCCGCGCCGTCCTTGACGAACAGCTTGCTCTCGAAGTCGAGGCCGGCGGAAAGGCCGAGATGCGCGTGGCTCGGCCGGGCGAAGCAATAGAAGCAGCCGTGCTCGCAGCCGCGATAGGGGTTGATCGAGCGGTCGAAGGAAATGTCGGGCGACTGGTTGCGGGTGATGATCGACCGCGGCCGCTCGATCGCGACCTCCGTCCCGAACGGCGCCGGCGCCTCGTCGGCCGCCCAGCCGTCGTCGACCTCTTCCCGCAGCAGGGTCTCGAAGCGTTCGGCCGCGTTCGACGCCGCGCCGCGCCCGCGCCGCCGCTCGGCGTCGACCAGGCGGTCGGCGAACGGAACCCCTAGCCGGCGCGCGACGGCGGCGCGCTGGGACGGGTGGGCGATCTTCGCGGATTGGGTCGGCATGGCCGGCTCCATCGCAAGGGTTCGTCAGAACATATCATGAACAAAGATTTAATGCGCCGGCCCGACGGCGTCAAGGGCTGCGGGCGGCGATAGCGCCCGCTTCCCACATTTCCGCGAGCGCCATTGTCGCCGCCTTGCGGGCGCCCCAAATCAAGCGGGCGCGCCGTTCGCCCGCCATTTCGGCCGAGGCCGCGCGCGAGGGGCGCGCCGCGGCGCGGGGAGAATCCAGAATGGCTCAGAACGTGACTGAATCGCCGGTGTGGCTCGTCACCGGCTGCTCGACCGGCTTCGGCCGCGAGTTCGTGCGGGCGGGGCTCGCCCACGGCTTTCGCGTCGCCGCGACCGCGCGCCATCGCGCCGCGATCGCCGATTTGGTGAAAGGGCGCGAGGGCGAAGCGCTGGCGCTGAAGCTCGACGTAACCGACCCCGCCGACATCGCGCTTGCGGTCGCCGCGGTCGAGCGCGAGTTCGGCCGCATCGACGTGCTGGTGAACAACGCCGGCTACGGCTACGCCGCGGCGGTCGAGGAGGGCGAGGACGAAGCGATCCGCGCCCAGTTCGAGACCAATTTCTTCGGCCTGGCGGCGATGATTCGCGCCGTGCTGCCGGGCATGCGCGCGCGCCGCCGCGGCGCGATCGTCAACGTCTCCTCGGTCGGCGGCCTGCGCGGCGGGGCGGGCGCCGGCTACTATTGCGCCAGCAAGTTCGCGGTGAACGGCCTTTCCGAGTCGCTCGCGGCGGAGGTCGAGCCGCTCGGCGTTCATGTGATGATCGTCGAGCCCGGCCCGTTCCGCACCGACTGGGCCGGCCGCTCGCTGAAGACGTCGGCGACGGCGATCGCCGACTACGAAGCCACCGCCGGCCGGCGGCGGCGCGAGATCGCCGGCTACAGCGGCGCCCAGCCGGGCGACCCTGCGCGCGCGGCGGAGGCCGTGATCAAGGCGCTGCAGTCGCCGCGCCCGCCGCGCAATCTCGTCCTCGGCCGCTTCGGCGTCGAGGTGGCGCGGACGAAATTCAGGGACGTGCTGGGCGAGCTGGAGGCGTGGGAAGCGACCAGCCTCTCCGCCGACTATCCGCGATAAGCCGGCTTCGGCCGGCGCGTCACGCCGCCTCGGCGGTCGTCCTACCCTGAATCCTGCCGATGATCGCGGCGAGGTCGTCGCGCGGCGCGGCGGGGCTGAACAGGAAGCCCTGCGCCTCGGTGCACCCCTGCGAGCGCAGGAACCTCAGCTGCTCGCGCGTCTCCACGCCTTCGGCGGTGGTGGCCATGCCGAGGCTGCGGGCGAGGTTGGAGATCGCCACGACGATCGCCGTGCAGTCGGGGCGCTCGGCGAGATCCTGGACGAACGAGCGGTCGATCTTGATCTTGTCGAAGGGAAAGCTGCGCAGGTAGCTCAGGCTCGAATAGCCGGTGCCGAAGTCGTCGAGCGCGATGCGCACGCCGAAGGCGCGCAGCGCATGCAGGGTTTCGATGGTCGCGGCGGTCTGGGCGAGCAGCACCGTCTCGGTGATCTCGAGCTCGAGCCGCTCGGCGGCGAGGCCGGAATGGGCGAGCGCGCTGACCACGGCGTTGACCAGGTTCGCGCCGCGGAACTGGGTCGCCGAGAGATTGACCGCGACCGACATCGGCGCCGGCCACGACGCCGCGTCGGCGCAGGCGGTCCTCAGAACCCACTCGCCGATCGGCGCGATGAGGCCGGTCGCCTCGGCGATGGGAATGAATTCGCCCGGCGCGATCATGCCGCGGGTCGGGTGGCGCCAGCGCAACAGCGCCTCGAAGCCGCTGACGCGGTTGCCGGAGATCTCGACCAGCGGCTGATAGTGGACTTCGAGCTGGCCTTCGGCGAGCGCCGCGCGCAGGTCGGCCTCGATCGCGCGGCGCTGCTGGGCGGCGCGATGCAGGTCCTCGCGGAAGAAATTGTGGCGCCGCCGCCCTTCGGACTTCGCCTGATAGAGCGCGAGGTCGGCGTTTTTCACCAGCTCGTCGGCCGACAGGCCGTCGTCGGGGAACAGGGCGACGCCGATGCTGGCGCCGATGACGATCTCGAGGCCGTCGATCCAATAGGGCCGCGAAATCATCTCGTTCAGCCGCGCCACGGTCTTGTCGACGTCTTCCGGCGAGCCGACGTTGTCGAGCACGACGGTGAACTCGTCGCCGCCCTGTCGCGCGGTGAGATCGTTCTGGCTCAGCGCGCCGCGCAGCCGCTGCGCCACCACCCGCAGCAGACGGTCGCCGGTCGGGTGGCCGAAGGTGTCGTTGACGTCCTTGAATAGGTCGAGGTCGACGCAGCAGACCGCGAGCCGACGCCCCTCGCGCCGGCTCGCCTCGATCGCGGCGGCGAGGTTGTCGCGCAGATCGGCGCGGTTGCTCAAGCCGGTCAGCGCGTCGTGGCGCGCCAGGTAGGCGACTTCGGCCTCGGCCCGCTTGCGCTGGGTGATGTCGACGATCGCCGCCAACTGGCCGGCGCGGCCGTGATATTCGATGTCGCGCGAGAACGAGAGAACCTCGATCTCGCTCCCGTCGGCGCGCGCGTGGCGGCGGCTGCGGTCGCCGCTGTCGCCCGCGTCGTCGCCGTCCGCCGCCTCCGCCCGCCGTTCGGCGGGATGGAGCAGGTCGTCGGCGGTCATGCCGAGGAAGCGCTCGCGCGGGTAGCCATAGTGGGCGACCGCCGAGTCGTTGACCGCCAGGAAGCGCCGCGTCTCGGCGTCGACGATCCACATCGGCATCGGATTGGAGTCGAACAGCAGCCGATTGGATTCCTCGCGCTGGCGCAGCTTGGTGACGTTGGTCAGGGTGGCGCAGACGAGGTTGCCGGTGCGCGCCAGGCCGACGCGCAGATAGGCGGGCTCGCCGTTGAGCCGCGTCGTCAGCTCGAAGGCGTAGCGGCGGCCGTCGCCGCCGAGCAGCGCGCGCAGGCGGCGGACGACGGTCGGCGCGCTGAACGGATGGTCGCTTTCGCCGAGCCGCCGCCAGCGCAGCCGGTCGGCGTCGCAGCCGAGCAGGCGCGCGGCGCTGTCGTTGAGGTCGACGATTTGGAAATCGCTCGGTCGGCCGCGGGCGTCGCGGATCGCGGCGAGCGCGATCACGCCTTCGTCGCTCGCGGCGAACATCGCGTCGATCAGGCTGTGGCGCGGGCCGCGCTCGACGACGCAGACGGCGACCAACGGCGGCCCCCAGCGGTTGGCGAGCGGCAGGGCGAGGAGAATGCAGCTCTGCGCTTCGCCGTGGCGGGCGAAATAGGCCTCGGCGCGGTGCGGCGCGCCCTGTTCCAGCGCGGCGCGCGCCGCGTCGGAGAACGCCCAGGCGAGGTCGGCGTCTACTTGCGACAACGCGGCGTCGCGCGCGAGGCACTTGAAGCGAGCGCCGACGGCGCGGCCGACGCGCTTGATCGTCCAGTCGGCGGGATCGCCGGAGAGCAGCACGACGTTGTCGTCGATGCGGCCGAGGCCGTTGAGCAGCAGCTCTTCGAAAGGCGGCAGCGGCGGAGCGACTAGGCGCGCCACGCGCCAGCGCTGGCACAGTTCGGCGATGTCCTTCGGCTCGGCGTCGGCGGCTGAAGAAGACGGTTCGCGCGCGGCCGTGACAATCATAGCAGACTCTCCGATAGGGAAGCCGCTAACGGAATCACCACAACAAGGGTAAATATTCGCTAAGGCCCCGACATTCGCGGGAAGTATGACAGTCGATCGGCGCTCATTATTAATTGTTGGTTGCGAGACGCCGGGCGCTGCGGACGCGCGAAGGCTTTTGTGACAACTATATTACAGAATCACGACAGCGTCGCGACCTATTGGCCGACCGCGGCCAATCAGGCGACGGCCCTCAGGGCTCCAGCTCGCTGTCCCAGTAGAGGTAATCCATCCACGAGCTGTGGAGATAGTCCGGCGGGAACAGGCGGCCGTTGCGGTGCAGGTCGTGCACCGTCGGCTGATAGGGCGCGCGCGAGGGCCACATGCGCGCCGCCGAAGGCAGCAGGTCGGCCTTCTTCAGGTTGCAAGCCGAGCAGGCGGCGACGACGTTCTCCCAGCGGGTGACGCCGCCCTTCGAGCGCGGCACCACGTGGTCGAAGGTGAGGTCGTCGCGGCCGCCGCAGTATTGGCAGGTGAAGCGGTCGCGCAGGAACACGTTGAAGCGGGTGAAGGCGGGGAAGCGCGACGGCTTGACGTAGCTCTTCAGCGAAACCACAGACGGCAGCCGCATGACGAACGACGGGCTGCGCACCAGAGTGTCGTATTCGGAGACGATGTTGACGCGGTCGAGAAACACCGCCTTGATCGCGTCCTGCCAGCTCCATATCGACAGAGGATAATAGCTCAGCGGACGGAAGTCCGCATTGAGCACCAGGGCCGGACAAGCGTCCGGCGAGGTCGCCTGGACGTGAATCGTCAAAACGGGCTCCGTACCTCCTTCGATCGGAACGTCGCACCCGAATCCGACGGCGCTCATACTCTATAACCAGCGTGACGCCCTTGTGAAGGGCGGGCGTCCACGCGCGCCGACGCGCCTCAGCGCGCGCCCGCTTCGATCGCCGCGATGTCGTCGTCGGAAAGGCCGAAATGATGGCCGACTTCGTGGATCAGCACATGCGCGACCACCGCGCCGAGCGTGTCTTCGCCCTCGCACCAAAAATCGAGCAGCGGCCGGCGATAGAGCCAGATCATGTTGGGCAACGCGCCGGTCTCGGCGACGGCGGGCCGATGCGCGAGGCCTTGGCCGCGAAAAAGGCCAAGCAGGTCGAACTCGCTTTCCGCGCCCATCTCGTCGAGCGTCTCGTCGTCGGGAAAATCGACCACCTGGATCACCAGGCCCTCGCACAGACGGCGGAACTTCGCCGGCAGCCCGGCGAAAGCGGCCCGCGCGAGGGCGTCGATGTCGGCGGCGCTGGGCGCGCGCAGGCCGGCGAGCGGCGAGGTCGGCGGCGAATGGCTCATGGCGACCTCCTGCCCTTTCGTCGCATCGACGCGGTCAGCCTTCGAATTCGCGCGCGCGCACGTCTTCGAGGCGATCGAGGAAGTCGCGCGCGCGGGCCGCGACGGCGACGCGGATCTTTGCGGCGGCCTGCGGGAATTCCGCTAGCACGCGGCGAAACGCTTCGGCGGGAACCCTGAGCGCGACCGACTCCTCGGCGGCGCGGGCGCTGGCGCGCCGCGGCAGGTTGGCGATCAGCGCCGTCGCGCCGATCAACGCGCCCGCCTCGGCGCGGCGCTCGACGCCGTGGGCGGCGAGCGCGATCGCGCCCGAAACCACGAAATAGGCGGCGTCGGCGCGGTCGCCTTCGCTGAACAACGTCTCGCCCGCCCTCAGCGTCTTCCTGGCGCAAGAAAAGGCGATGAGCTGCAGCGCGTCGCGCGGCAGCAAATCGAACGGACGCGTGCGCCCGAGATTGCGGACGTCGTTCTCCAGGCTCATCGGTCGCGTTCCGATTCGCCCTCCTTAGGAGAGCAGCTTGTAGCCGCCCGCGTCGGTGACGAGAAGTCGCGCCTCGGCGGGGTCGTCTTCGATCTTTTGTCGCAGACGGTAGATGTGGGTCTCGAGCGTGTGGGTGGTGACGTTGGCGTTGTAGCCCCAGACGTCGCGCAGCAGCGTCTCGCGCGGCACCGGCTGGCGCTCGGCGCGGTGGAGGAAGCGCAGGATCGCCGCCTCCTTTTCGGTCAGCCGCAGCTTGACGCCCTTGGCGTCGATCAGGTTCTTGGTGGCGGGGCGGAAGACATAGGGGCCGATCTTGAACTCGGCGTCCTCGCTCGCCTCGTGCTGGCGCAACTGCACGCGCACGCGCGCCAGCAGCACCGCGAAACGGAACGGCTTGGCGATGTAGTCGTTGGCGCCGGATTCGAGGCCGATCACCGTGTCGGCGTCGGAATCGCGCGCGGTCAGCATGATCACCGGGCGCTTGAAGCCGCCGGCGCGCATTTGCCGCACCGCTTCGCGCCCGTCGAGGTCGGGCAGGCCGACGTCCATGATCACGACATCGGGAAGCTCGCTCTCCATGATCTGGCGGGCGGCCGCCGCGTCGCCGGCCTCCGACACCTTGAACTCGGGGTGCAGCGCCAACTGCTCGCTCAGCGCCTGGCGCAAGTCGGCGTCATCGTCGACGATCAGAATGTGACGCGTCTGGGTCATCGAATCTCGTCTCGTCAAAGCCCCCAAATCAAACATATAGTCGGTTTGGGCCGGCGACGCGAACGCTGTCGTCGACGCGCCGGCGAGCGCCGCGAGCCAACATCAACGTTCATGGCGCGAGCAATAGCGCGCAGCGCGTTCGTCGATCAACCATTCGTGGCCCTCCGCTCACGCCTTCGCCGCCTTCGAGAGCGCGCTCGGGCCGCGCTGGTCGTGGCGATCGCCGAATTCGGCCACGCGACCCGCCTCGACGGCGCCGTCGGCGGTCGATCGCGGCGCGAGAACGGCCGCCTTCCTCGCCGTCGGCGCGCTCGTGGGCGAGCGGTCGGCCGTCGATTGGCCGGGCCTCAGGGGGCTGACCTCCGCCAGGACCGTGGACCTCAAGCCGAGCGCGGATCGGCGCGCCGCGCTGAAGGACGCGCTCGCCGACCAGGCGCTTTTCGCCGGGCGCGGCGTCATCGACCGCGTCGACGCGGGCGGCGAGATTGGACTGGATGGACACGGCGAAATCCGCTATTAATGAGCGATCGATCCTGAATAGACCGGGGACGGCGCTATTTCAGTAATGGTCACTACGAAAAACTCCGACGCCGCGCCGCGCCGCCGCGGCCGGCCGCGCGGCTTCGACCGCGACGCGGCGCTGGCGACGGCGATGGAGACCTTCTGGCGCCTCGGCTACGAAGGCGCCTCGATCGCCGACCTCACCGCGGCGATGGGGATCACGCCGCAGAGCCTCTACGCCGCTTTCGACTCCAAGGCCGCGCTCTATCGCGAGGCGCTGGCGCTCTACCGCAGGACCAGCGGCGCTTCGCTGGCGGCGATCCTTGAGGCGGCGCCGAGCGTGTCCGACGCCTTCGAACGCTTGCTCGAGCAGCGCGCGCGCGCCTTCACCCAGGCCGGCCGTCCGCACGGCTGCATGATCTCGGCCGCGGTTCTGGCCTGCGCCTGCGAGAACGCGCCGGTGGCCGACCACCTGCGCGAGCTGCGCCTCGGCGGCCTGGCGGCCTTCCGCGCCGCGCTCGAACGGGGGAGGGAGAACGGCGAGTTCCGCGCCGATCTCGACGTCGACGCGCTGGCGCGCTTTCTCGCCGCGATCGTCGAGGGCATGGCGGTGCAGGCGCGCGACGGCGCGAGCGAGGCCGATCTCGAGCCGCTGGCGCGCCTCGCCGGCGAGGAGCTGGCGCGCCGGCGCCCCTGAGGCGCGCCGTTTACGGCGTCGTCGCCTTGGCCATGAGGACGGCCGACGACGGGCAGAGGCCGGCGGCTTGTCGCGTCGCGAGGATCGCCTCGGGCGCCGACGCGCGGTCGATCGTCGCAAAGCCGAGGCGTTCGAAATAGCCCTTGGCCGAGGTCGTCAGCAGAAACGCGCGCGTGGCGCCGAGCCTGCGCGCTTCGGCGAGCGTCGCCTCGACGATCGCCCGCCCGAGTCTGGCGCGTCTGTGCGCCGGATCGACGACGACCGAGCGCAGCAGCGCATCCTCTCCGTAGACTTCGAGCCCGGCGTAACCGACCGCCGCCTCGCCGTCGCGGAACGCGAACATCCGAACGCCCGGATCGCCGACGTCGCCGGACGGCAAGCCCTCGGCGTCGAGAAGTTCGGCCAGGCGGTCGAACTCGCCAGGCGTCAAAGGCTCGGCGCAGAGGGAGGCGGCCGCCGCGATCGACGTCACGGCTTCGCTCCGAGAGTCGTGTCCGTCGCCCCTTCGAGCCGCCCGATGTCCCACAGCTTCGCCTTCAGCGACAGCCCGTCGAGGCTCTTCAGCGGCAGCGCGAGGAAAACGGAGATGCGGTTGCGCAGGAAGCGGAACGCCAGGTTGAACGCGCGCTCCTTCTCGACCTCCGTCCCGTGGACCGCGGCGGGGTCCTCGATCCCCCAATGCGCGGTCATCGGCGGGCCGGGCCAGATCGGGCAGGCTTCGCCGGCCGCGGCGTCGCACACGGTGAAGACGAAATCCATGGTCGGCGCGCCCGGCGCGGCGAACTCGTCCCAGCTCTTCGAGCGATAGCCTTCAGCCGGGTAGCCATGCGCAGCGAGAACTTTGAGGGCGAAGGGATTGACGACGCCCTTCGGATGGCTGCCGGCCGAAAACGCGTTGAAGCGCCCCGCTCCGTCCTTGCGGAGGATACTCTCGGCGAGGATCGAGCGCGCGCTATTGCCAGTGCAGAGGAACAGGACGTTCAGAGGTTCGGCGGACATGGTTTCTCCCTCAGGAAGCGCGCGTCGGGGCGGCGGGCTCGCGATCGATCAGCTCCGCCGCCATTTCCGTCGCCCGCTGGGTCAAGGCGCGGCAACGCTTGATGAGCCCCCGCTCGCGATACGTCTCCCGCCCCTCAGGGGTGGCGACGCTGCAGCCGATCAGCTCCGGGCAGGAGACGGACCCGAACTCGTTCGTAAATTCCGCGAGCAACGATCGCACGGCGGCGTAGGTCTCGTCGGCGGAGTCGGCGGCGCTGCGGCGTCCCTTGGCGAGGCCGATCGCCATCACGGCGCCGGTCGCCGCGCCGCATAGGCCGTCGGT
>Ga0326727_10002092_pt1 | contig 70308 bp, 52 predicted proteins | sample MB2enrmetagenome_FD_207643 | JGI IMG/M metagenome (GOLD analysis project Ga0326727, IMG submission 207643) | Lab enriched peat soil microbial communities from McLean, Ithaca, NY, United States - MB29MY | ecosystem: Environmental > Terrestrial > Soil > Wetlands > Peat | place: USA: New York...
AGACCGTTCTTGTCGTAAATGGAATCCGGTGCAGTATCCAGCCCGCCGTTCGCCACCAACCCCGCCGCGCATCCCACCCAGATGTTGACGCGAAGCCGAACTTCGTTGGCTTGCGACGTGCTGGAAGCCGCCGGCGGCAGAGGCTTCGACGTGTCCACCGCGCTTGCCGCATTGCGCCCGCCGCGCGAGCCAAACCAACTGCCGATGTCCAATACACCATACCTATTAAGACTGTAACCAACCAGGGCGAGCCCAATCAGAAAGATAAGAAGCCAGCCACCTCTTTCGATCTTGACCGCCATAATTCCCTCCTCGGAGCCGTAAGGGCAACCCTTGTAGTTGCCCTAGAGCGGCCACAAGGGCCGCCCCTACAACGCTATTCACGAAGTCTTCTGTCCCTCTTTCACCCCGATGGTTTTCTCGGCCGCCGCGGTTGAGGGTTCCGGAGATATTAGTCCCATCTCAACTTTGAATTGCTTCACCAATTCGTTGGCGCGCAACTTCTCAGCCTCTTCCTCTATCTTGACCTGTTGCTGGTCTACGTTGCCCAAGGCCATCTCCATCCGCGCCTCATTCACTGCCGTCATCTCTTCGATCTTGCGCACCATCTCGTCATGCGTCTGGCTGATGCCTGCCACCTCGAACTGTTCCATGGCGTCGGCCACCTTCTTCTGCCACTGGGCGCGCCGGTAATCCCGGATAGCGCCGAGCGCCTCTTGCGTCTTGCGCTCCTTCTCGCGCAGGAAGGCCTGCTTGACGAGCATGGCCTTGTCGAAGGCCGCGCGCGCCGTCGTCAACTGGCCTTGAGTGCGAGCCAGCGCGCCGCGCAGTTGCTCGAGCTGCGTGGCAAAGTTTCCGGCCAAGTCATCCCGCCCGGCCTGAATGGCGGCTTTCACCTTGGCGGTCAAGTCATTCAGGTCGTTCTTATACTTCGCTTCTTCTTTCTCCAGCAGGGTCACGTTCGCTTTGACCATGGCGATGCTTTCGTTCATGCGTGGCACCTGGTCATTCATATCGCGAATGTTCTGCTCCAGAATCAGTTCCGGATCCTCAGCCACGGAGATAAAAAACCCGATGAACGAGCGCACCATGCGTTGCAAGCGTCTAAACATATCTCCTCCTTGATCAGCGGTTACGGCTTCTTGCCTGCCGGAGCCGGCGATACGCCAGCCTCGCCGGGGGTGGTGCTGGGCTTTTCGGACGTGAAATAAGAAACCGCGTCGGCGATCTTCTGCTCTTCCTGCTGCTTCTTGAGCTGCCAGCCGTAGAACTGTTCTTTGGCTTTGGTTACTTCGTCGTTATTGGCTTGGACCCGGGATTGCATTTCGGTGATCCGCCGCTCGATCTCCGCTTGAAGTTCCTGGCTCTCCTTGGTCTTGCGTGCTTCCAAGTCCTGCAACGCCTTCTGCTGCACGCGCTCGTAAGTGTCCAGGGCTTTGTCGCGGCGCACGGCGTCTTGCACGATCTCCTCGGCTTTCACTCCAGCCGCTTCCAGAGCCAGCAGGAGCGAGCTCTTCTTCACGTCGCGCGAAAGATTGCGGATGTGCTCGCTGTGGAGTAAATCGATGATCTTCAGAACGGTATATCCGTGCTCAGGCGGGTTGATCTCCGCCGCCCCGTAAATCTCATCGAACGACATGGGGTTGGCCACCGGCCCTGTGAACTTTGGCTCGGCGCTGACACTGGATGCAATCTCGGCGACAGTTCGAGCCGCGCTACTCGGCGCTCCAGGCGCCGAATCGCCTTCTGAAGACGCCTGCGCCTCTCCCTTGCTTTCACCGGGCTGGTCTACCGAAAGGAAGTAGTTGTACCATTTCTTATTGGTCGAGTTTGCCATGTTTCACCAGGTGCGACAAATTCGCTCTATCCCACAGCAAAATGGACTCCTGATTATCACCTGAAAGGTATGCTAGCGCACACCCAAAGTCAAGCGTAACTGGTCGGGCCGCTCTGTAGCACTAGTTCACGGGATGTTGTTATGTTGCGAAGATCTCTTCTCCGTGTTCTCTGTGCCTCGAAAGACTGGACACAGAGCTCACTGAGACCCTCCGTGTTGGGGCTTTAGCGGCGCAGAGGACACGGAGAAGCTCGTTTTGGTTGCGGCGGCCGACCCCCGCTGTGCTAGTATGAGCAGAAAGCGCCAGCGGAGATTCCTCATGAAACGTTCATCAGTTCCCTGCTTCACGCTCTTCCAAGTCTGGCTCCTAGCCGGACTAGCGCTGGTCCTTGCGCCAGGGCAGCGCCAGCAGGCGGCCGATCCGGCTTCTTATGTCGCCGAGAAGGACGTGATGGTGCCCATGCGTGACGGCGTGCGACTGGCGACTGACATCTATTTTCCCGCCCGGGACGGCGCTCGGCTGGAAGGCAAATTCCCCGCCATCCTGGAGCGCACCCCCTACAATAAGGATGGATCCCTCGCATACCTTCTCCCCTTCGTGAGTCACGGCTACGTCGTAGTCTGCCAGGACACGCGGGGCCGCTATGCTTCGGAAGGCATCTGGCACATGATGACCGACGACGTGAACGATGGCTACGACACTGCCCAGTGGCTGGTGCGTCAGCCTTGGAGCGACGGCGGGTTCTCCATGATCGGCACTTCTTACGTAGGCGGCACGCAGCACGCCATGGCCGAAAGCAATCCGCCCGGGCTGAAGGCGTTGATCCCTGTCGACGCGGTGGCGAACGCAGGCTACTATGGCATGCGGAACGGGGGAGCCTTCGAGCTGCGCTTCTTCAACTGGATCTTCTCGATGGGCGCGCCCTCCGGCAGCCGCGAAGCGCGCGATCCGGCGGCGCGCGCAGCTTTGGAAGACGCTGCGAAGCATGTTCGCGAATACCTGAGCGAGCTTCCCTTGCGCAAGGGTACGACGCCGCTCAAACTCGCTCCCGAGTACGAGGACTGGCTGGTTTTCGCTCTCAGCCACGGCGCGAACGACAGCTATTGGAAGCAGCCGGGGTTTGACGTAGTCGATCAGACGAATCGCTACCAGGATGTCCCCGTTTATTTCATCGGCGGCTGGTATGATTCCTGGGCGCTCCAGACGACGATGAGCTATATGGCTCTCTCCCGCGCCAAGCGCGGGCCAGTGAAACTGATCATGGGGCCCTGGATCCACGGCGAGCACATGCACCATGCGCACGGGGAGACGGATTTCGGGCCTCAGGCCGCCGTCGACAGCGAGGCGTTCCATCTGCGCTGGTACGACCATTGGCTGAAAGGCGCGGACAACGGGGCCGAGCGAGACGCTCCGGTGAGAATTTTCGTCATGGGCGGTGGCAGCGAGCAGAAGACGGTGGAGGGGTTTCACCTGCACGGCGGAGCATGGCGCGACGAGCAGGAGTGGCCGCTCGCGCGCACCCGCTGGACTCCTTACTATCTCCGGGCCGACGGCGCACTCTCGACCGAGATGCCGGCCGAATCCGAGAGCAGCTCGAGCTATGATTTCGATCCGCGCAACCCCGTCCCAACTATCGGGGGGAACATCTCATCCGGCAACGGTATATTGCTTCAGGGCGCTTGGGACCAGCGTTGTAGCGTGGCGGTGTGGAACTGTAACAACCACCTGCCGCTTTCCGCGCGGCGCGATGTACTGGTGTTCATGACGCCACCTCTGGAACATGACGTAGAGGTGACGGGCCCCATCGACGCGAAGCTGTGGGTGTCGTCATCAGCGCCGGACACTGATTTCACCGCCAAGCTCATCGACGTGCACCCTCCCACTTCCGATTTTCCCGGCGGAATGGATATGAACCTCGAGGATGGCATCCTGCGCGCGCGCTTCCGCAATTCCCTCGAACATGCCGAACTCATGCAACCCGGCCGAGTCTACGCCCTGACCGTCCATCTCTACCCGACCTCGAACCGCTTTGCCAAAGGTCATCGCATTCGTTTGGACATCTCGAGCAGTAATTTCCCTCGCTTTGATGTCAACCCGAACACGGGCGAAGCACTCAATTCCAGCCGGCGGCTCGCCATCGCCACAAACACCATCCATCATGACCACGACCACCCCTCGCAGGTGATTCTGCCCATCATTCCTTGATCGGGTGATCGGGTGATCGGGTGATCGGGTGAACAACTCGGAAACCGCGATGGGTTTCTTGTTCATTCCATCCCTTCGCCCCGGTCGGTGGCGTGGGCGATCCGGTGATCGCGTGAACCCTCAACAACGCGCGGCTTGTTTCTTGTTCACCCGATCACCCGATCACCCGATCTCCCGATCACCCGATCTCCTTTACACCTCGTTGCGCTCGGATTTGCCGATGCACTTCAAGACCAGATGTTTCTTCTCCACCGACTCCTGGCCGCTGTCCCCCTTGACTGTCACCGTTTCCAAATCTCCCACCAACCGCAGGTAATCAGGGGCGTCCGTTTGGTGGCCCGATCCCCGTTCGACCTTTCCGGAAAAGCGATAGTACTTGCGATGGATGATATTGGTCTTGAATTCCACATGATCGTTCTGGCGCAAGCCAGCAACGATCTCGTAACTCAGCACGTCGTCTGATTCCTCTTCGCCCTGCGTAATTTCAATGTACCCTTTCAACTTCCCTTCTTCTTCCAGGATTCCCAAAGTGTCATCAGGGGAGAGGAAATGGTACTTGCCGGTGATGTCGTCGATGTTGGTCTTGCCCTGCGGCAGGGCGTACGCCGAACGGATGACCAGAGGGGTTGCCCCTACGGGAGCCGCCGAGGCACGCGCACCGAGGGCGACGACAAGGGTCGCCCCTACAAAAAGCAGAAGGATGGCGAGTGACCACACGCCTTGGTTCTTATTTACTCCACGATCTCTGGCCATAGCTTGAAACCGCCTTTCGCGCCGCGTCCCTAGACAAGTGTATGCCGCGTTTGACGAGACAGCAAGGCAGGTCCAAAACCTTAGCGCGAGCCTCTCGGCCGGGACGTTCCCCAAGGTTTGCGGAGTGGATTCTCGCTCCCCCGCCTCCGCGGAGGACAAGCTTCGCGGGAATGACGACAGCGTGGAGCGCCGATGTCTCGCAAATGACGCCATTTCCCCCCGCGCTAGTCGCTTGACAGGCTACCCTGTTTCGGGCCACGATGGCGACAGCCTTCAGGGGCAGGTCCAAATCCGTGGGGAGGTTTTGCCATGCTGGGTCCGGGAGCCTTGACCAAACTCTGCATCTTTCTCTTGCTGGCGAGTGTTTACTTGCCAGGGGTTGCCGTTTCGGCGGCCACCCTCAAGCCGTTGGTCGCGGGCAAGCGCGGCATAGTGGCAGCGGGCCATCCGCTGGTGGCCGAGGCAGGCCTGAGAATCCTCGAAAAAGGCGGCAACGCTGTGGACGCCGGAGTTGCCACGCTCTTTGCCGCATCGGTGGTCGAACTGGCCAGCTTCGGCGCAGGAGGGGAATGCCCGATCCTCATCAAGATGAAGGGTGCCCCAGTTGTGGCCATTAACGGAGACGGAATCGCGCCCGAACTAGCCACCGTGGAGTTCTACGAAAATCTTCGCCGGGATGATCCCAGACTGGTAACCATGGGCACAATCGGCCACGCCCGTGGCGGGATCATTCCCTCTTTCGGCCCACTCAGCGCTATCGTCCCCGGCGCCATGGACTCCATCCTTCTGGTACTCGAGAAATATGGGACGATGAAGCTGAGCGAAGTCATTCAGCCGGCCATCGAACTGGCCCAGGGTTGCCCGCTCGATGATCATCTGGCGCAGGCCATTGCGCGCGCTAAGCCGGTATGGGAGAAGTGGCCAACCTCGGCGCGAGTTTATATGCCGGGTGGTCAATTGGCGAGGGGAGGCGAGCTCCTCGTTCAGGCCGACCTTGCGCGGACCTTTCAAAATCTGGCCGAGGTCGAGCGGCAGCACGCCGGGCAGGGACGTACGGCCGCGATTGAGGCTGTGCGGGACTACTTTTATCGGGGGCCAATCGCCAAGCGCATCAACGATTTCTGCGAGTCGGCTGGCTGCTTGCTCCGCGCGGGCGATTTCGCGGCTTACCACGCGCGGCTCGAAAAACCTCTCGAGACAACTTACCGAGGCATCCAGGTTTACAAGGTGAGCTACTGGAGCCAGTCGCCGGTGTTTCTCGAGAACCTCAACCTCTTGGAGAGGTTCGACCTCAAAGCCATGGGGCACAACTCGGCGGATTACATTCATACCGTTGTCGAGGCGATCAAACTAGGGTATGCCGACCGCGACGCCTACTACGGCGATCCTGACTTCAGCCAGATTCCCCCGGAGCTCATCACCAAGGAATATGCCAACCTTCGACGCCCGCTCATCAATCCGGAGAAGGCGTCTGTGGAACACATTCCCGGCGACCCAGTTCGTATGCAAGCGCGCGCCTCCGCCGATTTCGTTCGCTCGCGGTACGCCCACCGCAATGGCGAGGATCAAGATACGACTTGCGTGAACGTCATCGACAAAGATGGGAACATGCTTTCTGCTACGCCAAGCGGGGCTTGGATCCCTGCCCTCTTCGCGGGCGATACAGGCATTCCCTTGACGCAACGCGCGCAGGCTTTTGTGCTGACGCCGGGACATCCCAATCAACTTGCTCCCCACAAGCGCCCGCGCTTCACGCTTACGCCTACCATCGCCCTTCGCGACGGCAAGCCCTGGCTGGCATTCTCGACACCCGGCGGCGACAGCCAGGACCAGACGTTGCTTCAGATTTTCTTGAACGTGGTGGAGTTCGGAATGAATCCTGAGGAGGCCTTGGAAGCTCCGCGCTTCAACTCCGAAGCGATGTACAGCACCTTTGACGATCACAGCGACCAGCCCCTGGTCCTGGACGTCGAAACCCGGATCAGCGCGCCGGTGCTCGAGGCCCTGCGTGCGCGTGGACATAAGCTGGTAATGCAAGGCGAGTGGGGCAATCCTACGGCGCCCCCCATGGTCGAGTACGATCCGGCCACAGGCGTGATCAAGGCGGGCGCAGACGTGCGTGGGCACCGGTATGCGTTAGCATGGTAAGGCAGTGCCTAGTGGCTAGTTGTCAGTTGTCAGTAGTCAGCAGGGCCACCGGCGGAAGCCGGATTGAATAACCTGTGACTTCGCATGATCAAGGGGCGGGGGTACGCAGTGTCGAGGAAGTCACAGGCCAGTTGTCAGTTGTCCGTCAAGACCCCTCCTCCCCTGGGATTCGGCGCGCACCTCCAGCCGAACGCACAAGGGTTGCGACGGACGACGGACAACGGACAAGCCACTAGCCACTAACCACTAGCCACTTCTCTCATAACACCCCAAAACGCGCAAGAAATTGGTCACCTCGGCCAGGTGGGAGAGTGCGTTCCGGCAACGCTCGTCCCTTAGGTGGCCCAGGAAATCGAGATAGAAGAAATACTCGAAGGGGCGTCCGCGCAGAGGACGCGATTCGAGCTTGGTCAGATCGATATCACGCAGCGCGAAAACGCTGAGGCACTTGTAGAGAGCGCCGGGAGCGTTCCGGGTGGAAAAGACAATGGAGACCTTGTTTGCCTTCGCTGCGACGTGGGGACGCCGGGAGAGCAGCAGAAAGCGCGTGTAATTCTCGCGATGATCTTCGAGATGCGTAGCCAGAATGTGGGCACGGTAGACTTCGGCGGCGATGCGGCTGGCGATGGCCGCAGCCCCAGGCAGACGTTTCTCCGCCAGCATTTTCACCGCTCCGGCGGTGTCGTAGAAGGGCACTTTTTCAATCTTCCTGTGACGCTTGAAGAACTTCTCGCATTGCGCCAAGGCCACGGGATGAGAGTAAACCTGGGTTACGTCCTTGAGCGCCGTGCCGGCGGGGGCGATCAGATTGTGCACAATGCGCAGGCTCAGTTCGCCGACGATGTGCAAGTCGTTCGAGAGCAGGAGGTCGTAATTCTCGTGGACCGATCCGGCGAGGGTATTTTCAATTGGGGCGAGGCAGTACTTCGTCTTCCAGCTCACCACGCTTTCGAAGATGGTCCCGAAAGCCTCGCAGGGCTTTACCGTGATGCGCCGTCCCAACAATTTATATGCGGCTTCCTCGCTGAAGGAGCCGCGCTCACCCTGAAAGGCCACGGTTGGATTAGACATCAAAAGACCCCTTCGCCCGTTCCGCCCCGCTGATGAAGTGGCACAGGCACTCTTGCCTGTGTTTGACGGAGCAATGAATCAGCCTTGGACACGGGCACAGGCAAGAGTGCCTGTGCCACCAAGCAATCCCCGGAAGAAGAACTCCAGGTAGGCAGTGGCGATTTCTTCTTGCTTGACGGGCCCTTTCAGATGGTACCACTGGTAGAGCCAGTTGATCATCCCCAGCACGGCGAAGGCAGCGATATGAGGAGAGAGCTTGGGCGGCACGCCGGACTGTTCCTGCACGCGGGCGATCAGGTCCTCGAGATACTCGATGTAAGCTCTCTTGCGGGCGTTGATCTTCTTACTCAAATTGCCTTTCAACGATCGGTTTTCGTGCAGGATAACCGTTATCTCCATGTCGCGGGCGCGCACTACCAGATCGATGTGGCCGAGGATGGTCTGGCGCAACTTCTCGCGCGGGTCCGTGATGTCCTTCACTTTTGCGAGCACGGCTTCATCCAGAATATCCATTCCATAATTCATTATTTCAAAGAGCAGCATATCCTTACTGCTAACATGATGGTAGAGCCCTGCTTTGGTGAGGCCCACCGCCTCGGCAATGTCCTGCATCGAGGCGCCGTCATAGCCCTTTTCGTAAAACACCCGCGCCGCGACCCTGCAGATTTCGCGCAACTTTTGTCGAGCTTCAGCGGTTCGAGACATCGCAGTAAGAGCGCTACCCTACATTTGGCCAGAGTCTATCATAGTATGCGGCAGGCGGGAAGGAGGAGGAAGATGACGGCTTACTGCCTACCCCTCCTGTGTCTCCTGAACCCCTGACGCTCAATCCTGTCGTACCCTACCTACCACCCGCGACATACAACTTGCCGTCCATCACCAGCCTCCTATTAACTATCTGTATTTTCAACAACATAAAGGCATTCTATGGTTAACTTCCTTTGTTTTCTATAACATCCCGCTTTGTTCCCACCTGTGGAATGCCGACCCTTTGTTTTCACAGACATTCCCGCTTTGGTCCAATCATAATGCGAGTTCCGCTGTCGCTGAGCTCCTGCCGGACGCAACCCCTCAACGTGGCGGTGGAATAATCAACGGAGTGAGCTGCTGATGAGGAACGGTTTACTCCAAAGGCGATCAGAAGGATGGCCGCTACCACGAAGGCATGGAATTCGTGCTAAAGGAAAGGCATGAGCTTTCGTCTGTCCTCAATGTGCTCGGAGACGATGCCGTTCGCGAGAAGCAGTTTATCGGGTATGGAAATATCCTTCCGGCGGTCGAGCAGCATCATGCAAACGCTGAGCACGTCCCCGGTTCCCGTGGTGTTCACTCCTCGCGAGGCAGGCACGGGTTTCACGGCGACGAACTTTCCATTCTCATAATAGCCAGCCCCCTCGGCTCCCAGGTGGACGACGACGCCTTCAACGCCCCACTCCTCCAGCCGGCGCAGGCTTGTTTCAAGATCGCCGGCCTCAGTGAATTCCCTCAACTCGCGCACGTTGCCGTGCGCCAGGTTAACGGAAGGGAGAAGCCGGCGCACTGCCAGCTTCCGCTCATGGACTTCCGCCGGGCCGGATACGCCCCAATGCGGGTCCCAATTGAGGTCCAGGGATATTCTCATGCCGCGCGCCCGCGCGTGCTGGAACAACCGCTCATTGCCTCCAGCGAGCATGGGAGCAGAGAACCAGACGTCGGCGCGAAACAGATGTGTATATCCATCGAGCGCAGCCAGGTCGAGGTCTTCGAAAGCAAGCGACTCGTTGTTGGGCAACGAGCTGATGAAGTGGCGATGGCCGGTCGTGAAACTCACGTTTACGGAGGTGCCCGTGGCGCACGCCGCGGACTTGGCCAGATGGGCGTGGACGCCGTGACGAACCAGGGTTTCTTCCAGCCGCCGGCCGAGGCTGTCGGCCCCAATCTTGGCGAGGAGTCCCACGCGCGCCCCCAGCGCCGCCGCAGCGCAGGCGCTGTTCGCGCCGCCGCCACCCACGGTTTCCGAGGTCCACTCAACCGAGGTTTCGCCATCCTCAAAAAGATAGCCACCCGCTTCGATCGGGGCGAGTCTGACATCGCGATTGATATTCCCCACGACCGAGAGATCAGCAGCCTGAAAGATCTCTTCCTTCAACATGCTCGAATTCCTTTCGCACGGTCTCCAGCGGGGGGATAGATCGGCGTCCCCCTCGCTCCCGGACCGACAGGGCGGCCGTCAGAGAGGCGAGCTTCAAAGTTGACTCCAGAGGAAGGCTCCGAAGGATGCCGTATGCAAAGGCGCCATGAAAGACATCGCCCGCGCCGGTCGTATCAACCGCGTGCGTAGGATAAGCCGGCAAGTGGCGGCAGACGCCCGCGGCATCGTAGATCAGTCCGCGTTCCCCCAACGTGACAACAATCGCTGCGTCTGGCCGGGAACCCGCCCGCAGGCGCCGCAGACAATCCTGTTGCTTGTCCGCGCTCGCCAAGTCCGCGAGGCCAGTTGCCTGGAGAGCAAAACGCTCCGACGCAACCAGGTAGCCAACCTTGCCGGCCAACTCCTGCGTACCGGGACGAAGTGAACCTGCATCTAGAATTGATGTTGCTTGCGGAAACGCCTCGAGTGCGGCCCGTGCGGCTTCGAGTTCATGGCCGTCAAGAAAAAGCAGGCGGGGCAACCAACCAGCCAACTGGGAAGGTCCCAATTCCAGCGCGCCCAGCTTTGCCTTGCGATTCACGATCGTACGGCTGCCGGTGACGGTATTGACCAGAATGAATGAGACGGGCGTCGGATGGCCGCAGCGCGTCTCAGTGAACGACATATCGGCGCCTACGGATTGGAACTCGCCGCGGATTCGTTCTCCATAGTAGTCATCGCCCAGGAGTCCGGCAAAACCGCAACGGACCCCCCAGAAAGAGAGCAAATAGGCAGCGTTTGCCGCCGGGCCGCCTCCGCTCTCGAGCATATCATGGACTTCCGCTTTGCTGTTCTCGCGGGGAAACTCTTGGACGAAGAGGCTGAGATCATAGGCCGCAGTACCGATGGCGAGAACCTCAAGGTTGCGGATGGACATAGGCGGGAAGGTCCTCCTTGAGCAAGTGCATCAGTAGATGTTCGATGACCAAATGAATGGCTTCGGTCTGCGGAGTGGAGCTGACAGGAACGAGAATCGAACAAGTGGACTCGAGGTGAAGGAATCCGCCGTCGAAGCCCACGAGAGAAATGGTCGCGGCCCCAACGCCGTTGGCGAAACGAACCGCGCGCACCAAGTCTGCCGAGAACCCATTCCCCCCGTGCACGGAGATGGCAATAACCACATCGTCTGCGGTGAGCAGGCCGCGCAGCAGGTTTACGAAGGCATCCTCACGGGCCGCATCGTTCGCCCAGGCGGTGTAGAGAGCAACGTTGTCCGTCAGACAACGGGCATCGAAGGGCCGCGCGCCCTCCGGGATAACATATTTGGCCAAATCGCAGGCAAAGTGTTGGGCGGTTGAAGCTGACCCGCCATTACCCAAGGTAAAAGCGTGGCCCCCACGGCGGTAGCAATCGACCAAGATTCGCCGTGCCTTGTCAATCGCGCTCTGATCGAGTTCCTCGATCAGGCGATTGGTTTCGCTGAGAAACTCAGTAATCCTCTCGGTTGAGTCAGCCACAAGCTCCTTTCGCGTGCATGAATCAGTGTCCCCATCGAGGACGGTTGAAGCCCGTTGCCTTTAGACGAAGATTAGCAGGCTGACGTGGCTGCGCCTCTGGCAGCCATGAAATAGCCTGCCGTTCACAGAGCCACTCCATATATGGTGAAGATGGACTTGCGAATATCTGCGTATCTCGAATAGAATTCCAATGCAAATCGTCCTTGACATGCGTTACATTGCGATATTAGCATACGCGCGTTTCAAAAGGAAATAGCTTTTTGAAGGGGACAAGCAATTGAACGACGATATCATTTCGATTAGGGGGTCAACATTGCAGGAAAATCCTGAGCATCGCGTGAATCCGTCGCGGAGATATTTCCTCAAAGCTTGTGCGGGTGGGACAGCAAGTCTGCTATTTGCGCCCAAGCATCTCACCGCGGCGACCCGGCCTGCCGTATCCGGCGGCGGAACAGCCGCCTCAGCGCGGTCGACCTCGCCCCTTTGGACAAGGGACCTGATCGTTTACGAGATTGCGCCGAAAGGCTTCACGTCGCCCCAAGGACCCGAGTCCGGCACTTTCAACAGTCTCAAAGAGAGGTTCCCTTATCTTCAGGAACTTGGGATTACCGGCATCTGGCTGACGGGCCACTCGTTGGCCTTGCCTCGCTATTTCTATAACGTTTGGTCGCAATACGCGAACATTGAACCGGATAAGATCGACCCTTCACTGGGCACGCCGGAGGAATTTCGGTCACTCATCGACGCGGCACACCAGCACGGGATCAGGATCTTCCTCGATGTCCACGTGCATGGCGTTCATTCCACGAGTCCTCTTGTCAAGCAACATCCGGAATGGTTTCGGAAGTGGATTAGGGACCCAAGTATGGTTGATTATGATTGGCTCGGGGGGCACACGGACCTGGATGACTGGTGGGTCAAGGTCTGGACGGGCTGCATCAAGCGATACGGCGTGGATGGATTTCGCTTGGATATCGACATTGCGCGGCCGGACCTCTGGGCGAGAATTCGGACGAACGCCACGGCCAGCGGGCGTGAAATCGTCATCTTCGAAGAAGGTGACTTCCCCATCGCGGGTGTCACCGACTTCCCCCAAGGCGGGAATAGGGTTTACGTCGGCCCCGAAGGTTTGAACGAAGTGCTCGTGCAGAACCTGCCTGGGTTTTACGATAGAAAATTCGGCAGAACTGGAGACTACCAAGTGGAAATCCAATACGCGGATGGGAGCAGGGCCGAGGGCAGCGTCAGCGGCAAGGGAACCCTGCGCGTCCGCTTGGACGGCCTGACCACCGACGAGATCGGTAGAAGGGACGACCATCTTGACGGAATCCCCGACGTTCAGCTCACGGTTGATAACGTCAGTGAAAAGCCCATTGAGGACATCCTGGTGAAGGATGACAGAGACAATACGTGGCGCAATCGCTCCAACCTGGCGGTCAAGGGGAAAGCGCCCTCCCTCCAGATTTACGTGGCCACTCTAGGTCACGGCTGGCCCTCACTCCTACTCAGTTGTCATGACCGTGGGTGGGAGGGATTCCCGCTGGACAAAAGCCCCTATGTAGCCCTGGGCAGTCGCGCTTTATTCGGCTACTCTTTCCTCTTCACACCGATGATCCCAGTCTTCTTTTCAGGGGAGGAATTTGACGCCTCGTTCAGGCCTATCCCCTGGGAATCCCCACACTTTCTGGGAGATGAGGGCGCCGGCAAAGGGCGATGGCTCTACGGGTGCATGCTTGACTGGAATGAGCTCAGCCAACCGCGGCATCGAGATATGTTCGAGGACGTAAAGAAGATGATTGCCATCCGTAAGCGGGAAGCCGATCTTTTGGGGGTGGTCCCTGACCAGGAAGAACCCAAACTCAAGGCAGTGCCTTTTGATGGGGATATCACCGTCCCGATTCCGTACATTCGTTGGAATGACAACGGTGCTGTCATCGTCGCTGCGAACCGCGATACGAACCATGACGCCCATCTGAAGCTGAGACTCCCTTTGAAGGAGATCGGCATGGCAGGACACGCAAGCTACAAAGTTACCGACCTTTGGCCCGGAGACGAAATGAAGGTCCACTCTGACAAAGACCTTGCGAGCTTTGCGCTTATAGTCAGGCGCGATAAGACGCAAGGCGGCGGTCTCCGCGTATTCAAAATTGGGCCCCACCTTTGATTGCAAGATCCGCAGGAACCAGCAGAAAGGTACGGGAGAATCAGGAAGTAGTAGCGGCTGACTGTAATGCAGGGAAGGAACCATGCAAGGGATGTCATCAGCCGTTTGGCTCCTGGCGAAGTCCTTTGGTTCCTGAGTGAGCGGCGTACCAGAACCAGAGGGGGTGATTGACCACGGAAAAAATGACTTCACTTGAACGGACACTGGCGGTTCTCGATCACAGGGTCCCGGATCGTGTTCCGGTGGCCCTGCATAACTTTCTAATGGCCGCCCGAATGATGCGCGGGGATTTCGGCGAAGTGTTACGATCCGGTGACATGCTTGCGGAGGCGCAGCTATCTGCCTGGCGCGAGTTTGGCCACGACGTCATCATGCATGAGAACGGCGTGTGCGCTGAAGCGGAAGCGCTGGGGTGCCAAATCCTCTATCAGTCGGGTTGCGCGCCTCACGTAGTGAAGCCGGTTTTGGAGTCTCTCGACGACGTCGAAAAGCTAGGAATTCCCGACCCCGAGAAGACTTTCCCGCTCAACGAATTATTGAAGGCCACGCGCATTCTCTTGAGGGAGACTAAGGACCGGGTGTTCATTATGGGCCGGGCCGATCAAGGCCCGGTCGCCTTGGCCCTGGCGCTCTGCGGGCCGGACAAATTTCTGCTGGCTGCGGCAGACGCTTCGATGAAACCCAAGGTTTTGCGCTTGTTAGCTCTGACCTCGCGCGTGAACGTCGTTTTTGGCGAAGCCCAGCGCCGCGCCGGCGCCCACGGAAGCAGCATCGGCGCCGTTGGAAGCAGCTTGATTTCTCCCCAAATGTACGATGAGTTTGAGCTCCCAGGAAACATTGCTTTTTGTGAGGCCATGCGCAACGTCGGGTGCCGGAGTTTTGTGCATTCCTGCGGCGACGAGACGAGATTGCTCCCGCATCTGCTTGCGACGGGCGCCGACTGCCTGGAGCTCGATCCCTTGACCGACCCTCGGGTTTGCAAGAGTGTCATCCAGGGAAAGGTGAGCGTATTAGGCATGCTTGATCCCTACCATGTCCTCTGGCGAGGCAACGCGGAAGAGGTGCGACGCCACACCTTGGGCATCATGCGGGTAATGGCGCCGAACGGCGGCTTCCTGATGGGGCCGGGATGCGCGCTTCCTCCCGAAACCCCAACAGCGTCGATTCACGAAGTGCTGCAGTGCGCTAGGACAGAAGGTGTCTATGCCGCCGATGGCTCCTTGCCGGGGCTCCATTAGCGCCCCCAGGGACGGATCCTCGCCCGCTCTCAAAACACTCGGAGCACAACACGGTATCAATTGAATCCGCCGCCCCAGGGAACGCGGTGGTTGGATCGAAGTGTGTGTCAGGTAGTGAAGACGTTGAAACGACGGGAGGACTTATCGCGAGCTAAACTACCGTGACCTCGATGCCAGCGTCTTCCAAGAACTTGAGGTCCGTTTTGGAAATCTTGCTGTCGGTAATTACCTGATGTATGTTTGAGGGTGGTGCAACTATAGACAGGAATCGACGACCAAACTTGCTGGAGTCGCACACGAGGACTCTGCGCCGGGCGATTTCGACCATTACTTGCTTGACTTTGGCTTCCGACATATTGGGGCTGGTTAATCCAAAGTGTACATCAAACCCATCGACACCCAAAAAGGCTATGTCTGCGGTGAAGCGGTGGAGCGTCTCCTCGGCTACCGGGCCGATCAGTGAAAGTGAATCCTCCCTTAGAACTCCACCCGTCAGGATTACAATAATTGAAGTACCGGATAGCTCTGCTGCAATGTTCATAGCATTTGTGATGACTGTCAGGCGGTTCACGGCGCGCAGCGCACGTGCAAGAGCCGTCGTGGTTGTTCCTGAATCGAGGATGATGCATTGTTCTTCCGCCACTAGTCTCGCGGCCGCTTCGCCAATACGCAACTTTTCCTTCCGGCGCAAAATCTCCTTTTCGCGAAAGCTAGGGTCCGAGAGGGCTCCAGTGGCAACGGGAAGCCCTCCGCCATGCGTCCGTTGGACCAGGCCTTGGCGGTGGAGAGCGTTCAAGTCGTTCCGAATTGTGAATTGGCTAGCACCCAACCGAAGCGCGAGATCCGTGACAATACCACGCCCCTCACGGTTGATGATTTCTGTGATGTTCCGTCGCCGCTCTTCGTTGAGCATGTGTTCTGGTACCCGAGTGGCCCGCCTAGGCGAGCGGTCCCCCCAGCCGATGCTATTTACAATTCCTGTATACGACGGTTCCGCACAGATGTCAAAGAAAACATCAAACGAGCCCCCTTAGAAATGTTCCCCATTTTCGTGTTCCGTTTTTTCCTGGTCTCTCGCTATTCCTGCGTCTGCCATGCGCCGGCGCGGCCACTTAACACTTCGTCCCCCGTAGCCTCCGCGCTACGAATGAAAGGCTCCGGGTCTCCACTCCTCCCCTGTCGTCTGTGACTCGCTACAACCAGGCTAGGGGTGGATAGCCTTATACGCGCTGGCTTCCTACACCGCGCATTCATCATCCCTGCCTTTGTTGCGATTTATTGCGAATACAAAGATATTAGCCAACTAAAATTATTCTTGACATGCGTATTTGTGTGATGTTAGTGTACGCCCGTTACAAATACGAGTTATTTTTGCTAAATGGATAGAGAATGGGTGCGTAGAGTTTCGATTATCACCGATTGTTCTTGCAGGGTCGCTCGTAACCGAAGACCTTGGTTCATATCGTGGTAGGCGCCGTGGGACAGCGACCCAAAACGAGGGTCAAAACGGAAGCTGCTCTTATCAAAGAGCAGAGCATGTCGTATGGTGCGATCGAATTAACTCGTTATAGGTCTTGCCTGACTAGTCTTGCCTGCGTCGGTGTTGAGGGAATCTATGAGTAGCGGGTACCACGTTGAGGAGGAAGGTGGTAGTAGCGAAAGGTCGGGACGAGGAATGAAGAATTGGGATTCCGGCACAAAAAAGGAGTCTCCTGCAAGAGGCTCTGATTTCGCACTTCCCAATCTTAACCACCTTCCCGCTCACGTGTGTCGCCCAACCCACAGGAGGGAAAATGACTAAGATGCGTGTTGTTATCAGTTGTTTGGCGGTGATTTTGCTCACTTGGCCTTCGATGATTGGCTTCAGTCAAACCAACGTGGGCTCACTAACAGGAACCGTCTCAGATCCATCGGGGGCTGCTGTGCCAGGCGCGCAGGTTGTCTTGACAAACACGGACACACAGACAGCACAAAGCGCGGAGACCGACTCGGCGGGAGTGTACGTCTTCGGCGGCTTACCCTTGGGAAGTTACAAGGTCACCGTAACCCACCCTGGATTTGAAACTGTTGTTCGAGAAGGTATCGTGCTCGCCTCTGGGGTTAACCAACGAGTCGACGTGGCACTGCAGGTAGGTCAACTAACTCAGAAGGTGACTGTCACCGGCGCACCTCCCGTACTCGAAACGCGCGATACAACGTACTCGAGTTCGATGGATACACAGACTCTCCAAGATCTACCGATCTTACTCAGTGGCACGAAGCGTGACCCTAACCAGTACCTCACTGCTCTACCCGGGTATCAGGGCGGGGCGGGATTTCAAAACCAGATCAACGGCTCCCTGGGGGTTTACAATGAAGTCGTCGTAGACGGCGTGCCGGCGACCGACACGTACGCGCTTGCCGGGACCCTACGGATGCCCTTCTCCGGCGAAGCGCTGGCGGAGTTCAAAGTCGACCAGTCCCCCAGCGCCGATTTGCCGAACTCAGGAGGCCAGGTCATCTCTTACACGACCAAATCAGGGACCGACCAGTTGCACGGTTCCGCATACGAGTACATGCGCAACAGCGCCCTGGACTCGAGGTGTTTTTTCTGTTCAACCGTAACCCCTGACCACCAGAATGAATTTGGGTTCAAGATCGGGGGTCCGGTTTATATTCCCCACGTCATCGACGGTAGGAACAAGCTGTTCTTCTTTCTGAACGTGGGCTGGTCTCGATATTTCTATGGGGCATCCTCATCGCTTAACACCATTCCCACCGATGACTTCAAGAAAGGAAACTTTTCGGCGCTGCTAGGCTCTATTCCAATCGGAACGGACCCACTAGGCCGGCCCGTGTACCAGGGCGAGATCTATGACCCCTCCACCACTCGCAATGTCACCGCCGGTCAGGTTGACCCCGTGACGGGTCTCACCGCCACAGCCAGTGGTCCGATTCGAGACCCCTATGCGAATAATGAAATCCCTAGTGGCGAGTTCAGTGCGGTCTCGCAAAAGTTTCAATCATTCTACCCGGAACCGAATCTTTCCGGAATCGTCAACAATTATGACGTCGGTGGTGGGAGTGGCCATAACCTGGAACACTATTGGAACCTGAAGATGGACTTCTATCATGGGAAGAATCACTTTTCGGGGCTGTATTGGTATGACAACGTCGGCTACGTAAATCCCTTCCCATATCCCGCGTTTTTTTCCTTGAGGACCCTAACCACAGATACTAGGCACAGTGGGCGGTTCAACTGGGCTCGGACCATTACACCCAATTTGGTTAACGAGCTCGACATCGGGGCAGATCGCTTCTTCGAACCTATTTCAAGTCCTCCGGAAGCCGCCACAGGCGCATCCCTAATCGGTCTCGCGGGCCTCACCGGGCCTTGCACGCCCACAGTCAATATTGCTGGCGGCTTTTATTCAACCACCGCTACACAAGGTAATGAGGTGCTCTGTTCACAGAAGCAAGGAACCACCAGTTGGAAGATCTATGAGAACCTCTCGTATGTGCGGGGCAGGCACTACTTGAAATTTGGAGCGAGCTATCTGGGACAAGACACTAACATCCCGCGGACGAACGGTGAGTACTTCGACTTCGAACCTGAGATAACCGGGCTTCCCGGGGCCCTTTTAGGCGGGACAGGATTCGGTTACGCCAGCTTCCTGCTGGGCGGTGCCTATAACAGCTACGTCCAAGGTTTTACCGGTCAAGCGCCTCGTTATCACTTTTGGGGCCTTTACGCACAGGACGAGTTCCACGCCACAAAGAACCTCACGGTTACTTTAGGTCTTCGTTACGACGCACAACCCGTTCCACACGTCTTGGATGGCGATGAAACCACATTCAACCCCACGACACCGAACCCAGGGGCTGGGGGCCTCCCCGGCGCCTTGACTTTTATGGGATTTGGAACGGGCCGTCTCAATACCGCCCAGGTCGTACCGAGCGTGTACGGGGCCAGGAATTTCGCGCCTCGGATTGGGTTTGCCTACAATGTGCGCAAGGGCACCGTTATCCGGGGTAACTTTGCGATGCTCTACGCGCCGGTGTCTCAGGCAATGGCAGGCTACGAAGTCTATAACGAACAAGGCTTCTCCCCCACTTTTAGCAAGAAGTCTCTTGATGGTTTTTCGCCTGCTCTTAGCTGGGACCAGGGCTTTCCACTGCCACCCGCCTCGCAGCTCTATGCCAATTTTGATCCTTCGCAGGCCAATGGCAGCGCAACTGAGTACGAAGGATTGGACTCCGGGAAAGCGCCTCGCATCGAACAAGTGCATTTTGGATTTGAACAGGAGATTCCTGGCGGCGTGTTGCTCTCGGGTGAATACTACGGAACCTTTGCCCACGGCATAACCTCGACTTCGACTCAGAACATCAATCAATTGAATTACCAGCAATATGGATCGCTGGGGAATGAGCTGACCCAGATTATTACCTCCGCCGCGGATGCACAAAAACTCGGCATCCCGTATCCTTACCCGGGCTTTCAAGGTACCGTGGCACAAGCACTTACACCATTTCCACAGTTTTTGAGTATCAACAACATGGCTTCCATAGTGGATTGGTCCACCTACAATTCCCTCCAACTGAAAGCCCAAAAGCGGTTTTCTCACGATCTGACCTTCCTGATCGGCTATACCGTCAGCAAAGAACTATCGTCGAACTCGACTACTCCTGGGTATTTTGCCGGATCGCCGCAGGATACGTATAATCTTCGGGCGGAAAAGTCAGTCGCGGACGTTGACATGCCGCAAACACTAATCCTCAATTACACATATGCCCTGCCAATTGGGAGCGGCAAGAAACTGCGGACTGGTAGTAATGTCGTGGACAAATGGATAATTGGGGGCTGGTCGGTGGCGGGGGTGCACACGTACACGGCGGGCACTCCTATAGGTATCGGTACAGATCTGACTTTACCCACTCTGACGTCCAACCTGCGCGCGGACCGAGTGCCTGGTGTCCCGATGACGACGAGCACGGGGTGTGGCAGCTTCGACCCTACGGTAGATCGGCTGCTGAACCCTGCTGCCTTCTCGGTTCCATCGGGCTTTACGTTTGGCAACACCTCGCGTTACATCGGCAACCTTCGCACCTGCGGATATTCGAATGAGAATGTGAGCTTCTTCAAGGCCTTCCCCATCTACGGTGAAAAAGCTAAAATTACTTTTGGCATCGATATGTTTAACATCCTCAATCGAGTCGAATGGTGCGGCCCTAACACCGACGCCAGTAATACCTCCGGCTTCGGGACCATCGGTTGTACTAATGGTAACCAACGGCTGATGCAGGCCCACGTTCGAATCGACTGGTGAAAACTTGCTTAGAGTAAAATCCCTCTGTTTAGCCACGCGACGTGCTGAGTTAGTATGGCTCGTCGCGTGGCGCCCCGTTCGAGCTCTTGGGGCTCGGTTTCTGCCCTTGCCTGGGAGGCTGGTACCAGGCATTCGTTAGGGCGGCAAGCGTTCTCCCGTGCAGGGGAGTCCGCTACCCCCCGGGTAGCCGGACTTATGGCCGCTACACTCTCGTCGTACCAACCTGTGGGCTTCTGTTCAATCCAGGAACAGGTCAGCAGGGTCACTGTCAATCGCTTCCCTGGGGGCCAAATAGCTCCGGCTTTTGGACCCTCGGTTGCACAGTTCGCCAGCGCAACGCAATTTCGCACTCCAATCGGCTGGTGAGGGCTTGTTTAGAGTAGTGTCCAAGATGCGAAGGGTGGCGGTGGCATGGCTCTTCGCGTACATTCTTTGCGGACCGGGAGGTCAAGCCTCTTCCGTCTTCCCGCCTTCGGGTCAGTCCGGAGTGGCGAGTGGCCAGAAGGGTTGCTCGCAGTCCGAGCACTCAGTTCAGCTTTCTTCGCCACCGGCCGGGAACTTGGGGGAAACGGGAAACCTCGATGCGGAGGGACATTACTTGCGAGGCGTCCAGCTTCGCTCATCGGGGGACGCGAGCGGCGCCGAGAAAGAGTTGGGAGCAGCGGTAACGGGCGCCCCCGGCTATGGCAAGTACGTTAAAGCGTTGGTCCTTCTTTATATTGATGAGGAACGCTATCCGGTGGCGATCCAGGTCCTAAGGCAGTACGTCAATCTATGCGGGGTGACCGCCCTCGGATACGCGCTTGAAGCCGAGCTCCTTTTCAAGCAGAAACACTTTGATGCTGCCCAACTGGCGGTCCTGGATTCGCTCCAATTGTCACCCACCGATCCTCGGATGCATGAATTATTGGGCATAATCTACATCACCATCAAACAAAACACCGCCGCTTCGCTCGAGCTGAAGAAGGCAGCAGAGCTCGACCCCGGCAATCCTCAGATCAGGTTCTACTTCGGCAGGAGCCTCTACGCCATCGCCCGCTATGCCGATGCTCGCGACCAGTTTCTGGCATGCTTGAAGATCCAACCTGATTATCGCAAGGCCCATGAGAATTTGGGCCTCTGTTATGAGGCGTTGCGCGAGCCCGCCAAAGCGGCGGAGGCCTACCAGAAGGCTATAGCTATCGAAACAGCCCAGAACGGTAAGAAACACGGAGAGCCTTTCGGCTTTTACGGCGCGATGTTGATTCAAGCGGGGGAGGCAGACAGGGCGCTCGAGGTTTTGCGGCAAGGCGCAATGCTGAGCCCCAACTCGTTTGTAGTCAATTTCGAAATGGGTCACGCCTTGCTGATGCTGGGACGTCTCGAGGAATCGGAACACTACTTGCTGGCTGCGGAGCGGCTGGCCCCAGAGTACCCGAGAACGTATTTTTTGATCGCGAAAGTCTACCAGCGGCAACACCGGATGCGTGAGGCTGCCGAAGAATATGAGAAATTCAAGGAGCTGAATAAGGGCGGTGAGCCCGCCGGATTTCCGGTAACGGATCGGTGATGAGGCGCAGTGCGGATTGGGTGTGTCGAATGGCCTTTAAGTTGGATCGCCAAGGGCAGGAGAATGTGCCGTCAAGAGGTCGGTGGGTGACCGCGGGTATCTTCCTGTTTGCCGCCCTTACCCTCAATAGCCCTCCCGTAGTTCTCAGCCAGGATCTCGATCCATGGGCAATCGACCATTTTGAGCGCGCACAACGGGCGCAGCAGGCCAACGATTTGGAAGTGTCGGCGCAGGAATACCAGCTCGTCATTTCGCGTGAGCCGAAGTTTGCTGGGGCATATCTCAATTTGGGGATCGTGCGTCACCAACAGAGAAGATACATGGACGCAGTCAAGATTCTGCGGACCGCCGTCGCCCTGGATCCTCGCGACTTAGGCGGCCAACTGTTCTTGGGCATCGACGAATACCTGGCAGGAGACCCCCGAAGCGCACTTTCACACCTCAAGGTGGCAGTGCGAATCGATTGCACGAATCGGGAGGCAGGCATTTACCTTGGCCTCGCCTATGGGGCGCTGAACAAGCCGCTCGAAGCAGTGAAGACCCTGCGCGCAACTGCCCAATACCACCCGAAGGACGCGGAAATCTTCTACCGCATCGGTCAGGCTTATCTCGAAGCTACCAAGCAGGCTTCGGCCGAGCTAAAGGAATTCGGCGGCCAAACCGCGCCTTATCATTGGGCCCTGGCAATTGGCGCAGAGCAGAAGAACGACAGCGTGACGGCGATTCAAGAGTACATGCGCGCGCTGGCCTGCGATTCGGCGACTGCGGAACTTTATTTGCGGCTCGCGATGCTCTGCCAAAAATCGGGTTATCCGTATCTAGCTTCCGCCGCTTTGGAGCGTCTCAAGGTGCTGGACCCGAGCTCCAAGCTCGACCCCTCAGAGTTGGTTCGGATCGGAGCGGAAGCCGAGCGCGGCGAATCTCTGGCATCGGAAACTGTGGTAGCGGACAATCGGGTCGGATTTCAGCGACTTTGGGAGAAGATACCACCCCCGGACGAGAGTCATTCGGGCCCTCTGCTGGCAGATCGATTCGTAAACCGAGCTCTCAACGCGAGCCTCGCGTCACCGGCTGGTCCTTCGCTGAAATCCGCACTCGAGCTTTATTCCTCCGGCCATTATAAGAATGCAGCCGAACAAATTTCCAGGTCAAAACTTCCTGATATAAACTGGGCCGCCGCTTACTTTCTGGCGTTAGCTTACCTGCATGCGGCAGACTACGACGGCGCCGCGCAGGTTTTAGGCGATCGACTACTGCCCTACCTGAGAGTTCCCTCGGTTTCCTTGCTCGCCATCGAGGTAGAAACCTGCCTGGCGTTGACCTACCTGGCTCAGGTGACTGCAATAAATCCGAACTCCTATATGGCGAAGTTGTTACAGGCGGACTATTACGCGGTATCCTCGCAATACAAAGAAGCTCTCGCGGCTTATCAGGAAGCGCTCAAGCTGGCTCCCGATCGATTAGGAATTCACCTTGCTGTTGGCAAGGTCTACGAGAGCGAATTCCAATGGCAGGCGGCCATTGCAGAGTTTCGATCTGAACTGGACCTGGACCCGTCAAACCAGATGGCTCTAGCTCACCTGGGCCATGCTTTGACGGAGGCACGGGAGCCACGCGAAGCCATTCTGATTCTCGAGCGATTACTTAAGACCAATCCGGAAGATGGCCAGGGCTACGCTGATCTCGGCAAGGCTTACGAGATCGCGGGACAAACCGAGGAGGCAATTAGGGCTTATCACCACGCTCTCCTAAGTAGTCCAAGCCAAATTGACGTGCATTATCGCCTGTTCCAGTTATACAGAAGAATAGGCGAGCAGGACAAAGCCAAAAAAGAGCTCGCATTGTTCAAGGCAGACGAAGCGCAGAAGCACGAAAGCTACCTTCAGTCACTCGATGATCTCAAGTGAGGATTCACACATGCAGGGAAGAATGGACCTGAATTCTGTAAGTCGCAGAGAGTTTTTGGTAAGTTCGAGCGGCGTGTTGGCGGTGACGCCGGTCATCGGCGGCGGGGCAGGCGCCGCCTTGGAGACGAAACCCGCTCCTCTCTCTCCCACGTCTAAATTGGCTCCTCGCAAAATCCCGATCGGAGTTCTCGACGGGCAGTACTCTCACCTTTCCGTTGAGATGATGATTGAGAAGATTAGTGCCATGGAGCTGGAAGCAGTGGAAATCATCGTGGGTGGGTACGGCGTGCCGAAGCACATTCCGATCGAGGATATCCTCGCTGATCCCGCCAAAGCGAAAGCCTGGAAAAAGAAGTTTGAAGATCGAAACATCAAAGTGGCGGCGCTTAACACCTCCGGTAATCCTATACATCCCAACCCCGAGATTGCAAAGATTCACGATGATGACCTCCGCAAGACCATCCGGCTGGCGGAGCGGTTGGAGGTTCCGGTTGTCGTCGCCTTTTCAGGTTGTCCGGGGGACTCCCCTTCCGCCAAGCATCCCAACTGGGTCACCTATCGTTGGCCTCCAGATTACGAAGAGGTCGTAACCTGGCAATGGGAAAAGGTGGTGATCCCCTACTGGCGGGATGCAGCGAAGTTTGCGCGCGCCCATGGCGTGAAGCGGATTGCGATTGAGATGCATCCGGGGTTCGTAGCGTACAACCCTTACACATTGCTTAAACTGCGCGAAGCCGTGGGTGAAGAGATCGGCGCCAATTGTGACCTCAGCCACCTTTTCTGGCAAGGTTGCGATCCCGTCGAGGTCATTCATTTGTTTGGCAAGCACGGGGCCCTCTTCCATGCCCACATGAAGGACACGGTGATCTTCAAGAACATCGCCGCCGAGACCGGCGTATTGAATTTCTCGCAGGATTTGGCAAAGTCCAGCCAGGGTTCCGTCATGTTCCGGGCCGTGGGATATGGTCACGGGGCGCAAGTATGGAAGGACATTGTGAAGGCGTACATGGATGTGGGCTATGAGGGCGTTCTGAGCATCGAAAATGAAGATTCGATCCTGACCGAGGCCGGGGTTGAGCGCGCGGCCTATGTGCTCAAGAACGTCCGGGCAGAACTGCTGGAGGGTGCATGACCACTGCCCCGGCGGCGATCAGAGGCCCGGCACGGCTGGCGTAGGGAGCGTAGGCCAGACCGCACGAATGACGAGGATTGAGTCGAGAATTGAAATCAGGAGGAGCAAGCCATGACCGAAAGACTGAACCGCAGGGATTTTCTCAGGCAAGGAGGTGTCGCGGCGACGGGAGCTTACATGATGGGCGGGATCACCACGCACATGATCGCATCTCCACAGGCAACACCGCCGCGTCCGCATTCGGCAAACGACCAGATTCAACTGGCGCTCATCGGCGCGGGCGTCCGCGGTCAGTATGACGCGCAGGTGGCGATCCAGGTGCCCGGAGTGAAGCTGGTTGCCGCGGCGGATTGCTACGACGGCCGGCTGGCGCGTTGCCGCGAGCTCTGGGGCGACGGCATCTTCACCACGCGTGATTACGCCGAGATCCTGGCGCGCCCAGAGGTGGACGCCGTCTTGATCGCGACCACGGACCACTGGCACAAGCGGGCGGCGGTCGACGCGATGAAGGCGGGGAAGGACGTCTACCTCGAGAAGCCGATGATTCACGTTTACAGCGACGGCCCGGAGATCATCGAAACTGCTCGGCAGACCCGGCGCATTCTCCAGGTGGGCAGTCAACGGGTCAGCTCCATCATTTACGAGAAGGCCAGGCAGTTGGTTCAAGCCGGTGCAATCGGTCAAGTCACCGTAATCAACGCCTGGTGGGACCGCAATATCAACTCCCCGGTCATGGCTTTCGATGCCTCGATCGCGCCGGACGCCTCCCCCAAGACGATTGATTGGGATCGCTTCCTCGGTTCCGCGCCCAAGATACCCTTCAACGCGGAGCGCTTCTTTCAGTGGAAAAAATGGAAGGCCTACGGCAGCGGCGTAGCAGGGGATCTCTTCGTCCACCTTTTCGGCGGCGCGCACTTCATCACGGGGTCCCACGGGCCAGTGCGGGCAGTAGCCACGGGCGGGCTGCGCTACTGGAAAGACGGCCGTGACGAACCGGATGTCTTGCTGGGTTTGTTCGACTACCCGCAGGGATTCAATCTCCACTTGCGCGTAAACTTCGTGCACGGAGCGGCGGAGACCGAAGGCTTCGTGTTCACAGGCTCCGAGGGCATGTTGCAGGTCACTGGGGGCGCTGTCGCCCTCACACGTTTAGCCCGCCAGCCGGAGCCTGACTACGATATCGGTTCCTTCGCCGCGGCGACGCAAGCGCAATTCTTGGCGGAGTTCCGAAGGAAGTATCCACCGGTCCACCCATCGGGCGATCCATCGGCAGAAGAGCAGCGCTATGTGGCACCGCCAGGGTACGATGACGTCTTCGATCATTTCAAGAACTTCTTTGAAGCGGTTCGTGCGCGGCGACCAGTGGTCGAAGATGCGGTGTTCGGCTACCGGGCAGCCGGCGCCGCCCTGCTCGCCAATGTGAGCTATGAGGAAGGCAGAATTGTCAAGTGGGACCCGGAAGGCATGAAGCTGCTTTGACTCCTGCGCAACAAACGCCAAAACCGATATATTCTGATGCTATCCACACTCGATTATCTCACGATTCTGATCAGTCTCGTAGTGGTCATCTTTGTAGCCCTGTGGGTTTCCCGTTCCGGAGACAAATCCTCCGGCGCAGGTTACTTTCTGGCAGGGCGCGACCTGACCTGGCCCTTCGTGGGGATGTCCATCTTCATGACGAATATCTCCGCCATGCACGTCATCGGCCTGGCGGGTGACGGGCACCGCGTCGGCCTCGCCGTGGCCGGGTACGAATTGGTGGGCGCGTGGGACCTCGTGATGCTGGCGGCTTTTTTTGCCCCGCTGTATCTGAAGTCGCAGGTGTTCACGATTCCGGAGTTCTTGGAGCGCCGCTTCGGCTGGGGCGTGCGGGCGTTTCTGTCTGCCAACCTCATGGTGATGAATATCTTCACCCGGAGTGCCATTATCCTCTGGGCGGGTTCCCTGCTTTTCACCTCTCTATTCGGGTGGAATCAACTGGCGGTCATGATCGTGCTTTCTATCCTCACCGGACTCTACACCTTCAAGGGTGGTCTGAAAGCAGTGGTTTATGCCGACATGATTCAGGGCAGTTGGCTCATCGTGGGCGGTTCCGTCCTCACCGTGTTCGGCCTGATCAAGGTGGGCGGTTGGCACGGCTTGGTGGCAGGATTGCATTTGCAGGGACAGAGCCCGCTGATTCATCTGGTGAAGCCACTTAACGACGAGCTTCCTATAACCGGCTTTCTCATTGGCAACTTCGTTGCCGGGTTGTTCTATTGGTGCATCGACCAGACGAATGTGCAGCGTGTCCTCGGCGCGCGCACCATCGAGGAGGGTCAGAAGGGCGCGATTTTCGCCGCGTTTCTGAAGATCCTCCCCTTGTTCATTCTGGTCCTGCCCGGCGTAATCGCTCGCGTCCTCTACCCGAATCTGGCGCACCACGACCTGGCGTTTCCGACCATGGTCACGAACCTCCTGCCTCCCGGGTTGCGGGGCTTGGTGCTGGCTGGCGTCATCGCGACGTTGATGTCCTCCATGAGCGCCTGTTACAATTCCAGCGCCACCTTGATGACCAAAGACTTTCTCCTGCGCTGGCGGCCCAACATCCTGGAGCGGCAGCAAGTGGTCTTCGGCCGCTGGGTGACGGCCGCGATGGCGGTGGTCGGCGTCCTGACTGCCCCTTTGGTCGGCCACTCCGTCACCCTTTGGTTCTACTTGCAACAGATCTCAGCTTATCTCTCGGTGCCCTTGGGTGGAGCGATTTTCCTCGGGCTGCTTTGGAAACGTGCGAACACCGCCGGCGCCGTCACTTCGGCGGTCGTAGGCTTCGCCGCGGGCCTGATTTGTTTCTTGGATCAGTCCCTGAATTGGAAGCTGCCCATCCTTGCCCATCCGTATATGAACTCATTCCTCCACCGCTCGTTGGTCTGCTGGATTATCACCCTTCTGGTGATGGTGGTTGTCAGCCTCGCCACGCCCGCCCCCAAACCGGAGAATGTCCGGGGATTGATGTTCGTGGGGCCGACCGGCCAATGGAAAGGGTTCGGCGACTATCGGTTGTGGGCGGCTGTGGTCGTTCTCATCACTTCAGCCGTGTGGGTGATCTTCCGGTGACCCCTGAATGGAGGGTCGGGAACTTCGGATTAATCCTTGCGATGGAAGTGGGCGAAGTGGCAGCACGGCCGTCCTGTCGGATTGTTTGTCCAAGAGATCTTATTTCCAACTGACATTCTGCAAAGGAGGCTTATGAGGATACGATCACCAAAGAATTGGCTTTGGATTCTGATTGGGCTGGTGGCGCTTGGCTTGGCGTTTGCGCAAAAAGACGAGGGACCGCAGCCCCGCCCTGTGGATCCGGGCAAGCTGGGTCAACCGCCCTCGGATGCCATCGTTCTGTTCGGTGGCCGAGATGGCTCGCAGTGGACACGATCGGATGGGACGCCCAACCCTTGGACCGTAAGTGACGGCGCGATGGTGTGCAAAACCGGCGCGGGCAATATTTATACCAAACAGAAATTTGGAAGCGCACAGATCCATCTGGAGTTCTTCCTTCCCTATATGCCGAACCAGCACGGCCAGGCCCGTGCTAACAGTGGCGTCTTCCTCCAGAACCACTATGAGGTCCAGATTCTCGATTCCTATCAGAATCCCACCTACGCCGATGGGAGCTGCGGGGCGCTTTACGGCCAGTACGCGCCCCTTGTCAACGCCAGCCGACCGCCCCGGGAATGGCAGGCTTACGACATCATCTTTCACATCACGAAGTGCAGCGCTGATGGTAAACTGCTCCGGCCCGGAAACCTCACCGTGCTCCACAACGGAGTACTAGTCCAGGATCATGTCACCATCCGAAAATACATAGCCTGGAGACCGGGGGGCGGGGACAACGACGGCGACATCGTCGATCTCGAAAAAGGCGGCTGTGCGGCTGGTATCGGCGAGCCCGGTCCTCTCGTGCTACAAGACCACAGTGGTGAGAGCGGGCCCAACACCGAGGTGAAATTCCGGAACATTTGGGTCCGCCCACTCGCCGACTGATCACGCGAGATTTGAGGGCCTTCCGTCGGCCTGGACCAAACCCGGCATGGTGACCCGCTTGGACGGCGTCCTGACAGATTTCGGTTCACTTTCCTTGGCGTTGCGAGTCTCTGCGGATGGAAAGAAAGCGGCACTGGACTTAGACGTGCCGTCCCGTGTGCCTTCGTCGCGCGTGGTGCTGCACCTTGACGGATGGTCCGGCGATTCGGGCACACTCGATCTTCCCACGAAAGGCCAGGTCCAGCGCGAGATCAAGCTGACGACGTAGGCCGAGGGTTCTCATAAACCAAGACGAATCGACGCATGCTCATGATGAGAGCCTCGGACTTCCGTCACGGGCTTGCAGCCTGTTGGCACGATAAACAACGAGCGCCGCAGTGTCCGCAGCTATCGCCTGGAGAGAAAGGCTACATACGTAAGCTCAGTGCCCTGCCCCGCTCTTTCATTTCTTACCGGACTTCGATCCAGCTTGCGGAGGGGTGCGACCCACGTCCAGGTGACGGTAGTTCAGCAGGGCGTTGAAGAGCAAAAAGAAGCTGCCGGAGTTTTCATTCCGCCACATGGGGTTGGTAGCGAAGAGCAGGATATGTCCTTGGCCATGCGGCACATCGACCACGGCGGGCTTTTCCGCTAGTTCCGTCCCTCCGTCCAGCAGTCCGCTCAGCAGCAGGTTCTTGGCCTCGGCAAAGCGCAGAATCACGCGCGGAAACTGTTCGGCGGGCGGGATACGGGAGCCCAAGTACATGCGAAGCTCGTCCGGGACATAGAGCTCCTGCTCGCGCGGGGTACGCTTGGGCTCCTCTTCCGGAGGCATATACTGGCGGCCCTGAATCACGTCGGGATCGGTCGCTGAGCCGCGGCCGCTGCTTCGCGACTCACCTCCTTCCTCGCGCCGGCGGCCGAAGCCAAAGCCGACATTCAGGATGGCGCCCGCGCGGTAGTAGACGTAAAGGTTTTCGCCATAGCCATAGGCGATCGGACTCTTCGTATCTTCCACCTTGGCCAGCAACACATCGCCGGGGCACACCAGCTTCTGCGGCCGGCGCAGCGAGAGCATCTCCGTCATTCCGCCGTCCACAGGCAAAACCGATGCGCCCTCCACCGTCACCAGCAGGCCGCCTTCCTGAACGAATCTTCCCAGATTGGCAAGCCCGGAATAGCCGAGGCCGCCCCGGATATCGTCACTTAAATCAAGCCCAGGCGCAAAGAAGCTGGGCGTCTCCGGAGTGTTTTTCCAGGGCATGGGATTACCGCGCAGGGGGATGCCTTGCAGCATGCCGACTAGGTCGTCCCAATCCGGCGGCACGACGATCACGTCGAATTGATCGCGGAGATTTGACGTGTCGCGAACTTTCGTGTCGGCGATGTAGGTATACGGAATCTTGAGCTGGTCCAGGCTAACGCGAAACCAGCCATCGTCCTGGGTTTCCTGCCAGTCATGCATGAGGGCGACCCTCGGCGCCTCGATTCCGTGCCGGGCGACGCTCAGCTTGTCATCGGTTGCCCAGACGCTAATTCCGAGACCCTGCGCGGCGGATTCAACTTGGCCTCGCTCCGCGTTGGCAATAATGAATGTGCCGCGGGCGAACTTCTGGCCGTTCACCTCGAAGGGCTCCTCGGCCGCTTCCATCGGGACGCTCGCCAGCCGGTAACGGAAGGTGGCCAGCACGCTGTCCGCATTGTGGTTCACGAGATAGTTGGTGTGGCCGCTGCCCTTGACACCGCCGCGCACGGTCACGCTCCCCTCAACCTTAGCCATGGGCACGTCCAGGATGGCCGTGTCCTGCACCCGCACCGTCTTGACGTTGGCCAACGCGCCCAGCGTCCAACCGGTGTCGTCGTAAGGCCGAGGATCGCGAGTGCTGTAGTACTGGGTATCGAGGAGGGCATCGGCAAAGCGGCTGTAAGGCTGATCCATGCGGATGATGTAGCTGCCGGCGGGGAAATGCTCGAGGATCGAAGTTGTGGGCTCCGCCGCTTTCGGCTTTTGCTCCCCACCGGTTTCCTTTGCTTCAACCGGTTTTGGGCGCTTGCGTTCCTCCTTCGCCTTTGCCTTTTGATCCCCACCCACGTCCTTGGCTTCAGCCGGTTTTGCCGCGCCGCCTTCCTGCTTCGCCTCGGCCGGCTTGCTTTCACCGCCGATGGCCGGGCTCTCGGTCTTCGGTACTGACGCGCTGAACTCCTTCTGGGCACGTGAAATCTCGATACCCTGCGATTCGAGAACATTCAACAAACGCGCCTGGTCACCGGGGCGAGGGTCATCAGCGGGCAGCACCCAGGCGGCCGGCCCTTCGGTTCGCGCCTTGGCCACTGCGCGTTTGCTCTTTATATAGAAGTTCTCGAGAAACTCCTGGCGGTGGTTGGCGACGTTGTACATGCCCAGCAGCAAGCCGCTCTGCTGAAGGTTGATGTTATCGCGCGCAGACCACATCACCTTGGGCAGGGGAGGGTTGGGACGGTACCACTCGCGGCTGGTGGCGGAGGGCTCGAGCGAGTGCTCGGCGGTGTCCGCACCCACATTGCTGAAGGTCTCGTAGAAACGGCCGATAGCGTTGTGTCCCACCGCCGCCCAGAACATGTAATTCGGCGCCCATCCGTCATAGAAGCCGTGCGTCCAGACGCCGATCACTCCACGCTCGGTCAGTTCTTCGACCTCGTAGAAAGCCATCCGCTGCCACTCGCTGGTGGTGATGGGATCGATCCAGGCGTTGTAAGGGCCGGTGCCCGTGGAAATGTAAAGATAGGGGATGGACTCGTGCAGATCGTGCAGCACGGTGGCGTGCCACTCGAGAAAAGTCTTCGTGATGTTCTTCGAGAGAGCAAGCGACAACGTGATTGCATCGCGGTTGTTGTCGTGCGACACGTAGTGGCCCCACCAAGTGAGCGGGTAAGTGTTGGCCTCCGGATGATGCTTGCGGTACATGTAGACATCGACGTAGCGGTCGCGACCGTCCGTCTCCGTTACGGGCGTGAGCAGCACGATGGAATTCTTGCGAATCGTATCGAGCATGGGCGTGTCTTCCACCGCCAGGCGATATGCCAATTCCATCAGCATCTCAGGCGAGCCGGTTTCAGTCGAGTGAATGCTTCCGTCCGCCCAGTAGATCGGCTTGCCTTCTTGAACCAGCGCCTTGGCTTCTGCGTCGCTCAAGCCGCGAGGGTCCGCCAGCCGCGCGGTGACGGCGCGGTAGCGATCCAGATTCTGGAGGGTGGCTTCATCGGCGATCGCCACCAGAATCATCTCGCGGCCTTCTTCGCTTCGGCCCATCGGGAAAACACGAACGCGGGGGCTGCGACTGGCGAGCAGGCGCATGTAGCCGTTGATTTCGGCCACGTGGTCGAGCACGTCCGGAGCACCCACGATGTGGCCCAGATAGGTGTCCGGGGCCGGCACGCAGGAACTCCACGGCAGATGGTCTACAAGCTCGGTGGAGAAGAATGGTTCGGTGGTGTTTTTGCGGATGGCGGCGGTATAGGCGGCATCGTCTTTCACCTCACAGGGCGCCGTCGATTGAGCGGTCGGGGCGGAGGCCGCCAAGAGGAGTGTAAACACACTCAGCAGGCACGAAGATCCGATGTTAATTCGCATGATTCTCCCTCTCCTTGGCGTGCAAATGACCCCTCACCCGTCACGCTCCGGCTGATGAAAGCGCCGGCAGCGTGACACCCTCTCCCCAAGGGAGAGGGCTGTAATTCCTTCACCTCTCCCCAAGGGAGAGGGCTGTAATTCCCTCATCTCTCCCCAAGGGAGAGAGCTGTAATTCCTTCACCTCTCCCCAGGGGAGAGGGCTAGTATCCTCGGGTTTTCCCTAGCCCCTAGTCCCCAGCCCCTAGTCCCTGGTCTTCGCTAGCGTCACCGCGGCAACTCCGAATCCTCCCAGCTTGAAAGTTGAACCTGTTATCCACTTTGTAACAGGTGGATTCGAGCCCGTCGTGAGGTCAATTGCTTCGATCTTCGCTCCGTCCGCTTCGGGCAGGCTGATCACGAATTCTCGCTCGCGCTTGTTAACCAGCAAGAGCTTGCGTTCTCCGCTGCGGCCCAAAAACGCCTGCGTCATTACGTAGCCCGAGTCGCTGGAAGCCTCTACAATCTTATCGCCAGGCCGGAAGTGGTCGAGGATCAGCTTAAGAGCCCAATATCGGGCATTGGGCTGAGCGGTCTCCCAATCGAGCATGGAGATGCTTGGCCACAATCCGGGGCCGCCGGGTATGCTCGATTCGCCGGCCGCATCGATGCCGAGGCGGGCCAGTCCCGCGAAGACATAAGCATAGGTCGCCGCCGAGAGGTTCCAATAAGAGGGCCGGATGGGCTTGAAAACGTAATCGGGGCTCGTCTGGGCCCAGTCGTCAGGAAGCATTGTCCCGATCTCATTCACCATGGTGCCGGTCTTCGGTGATAGCATCTTGCGAATGGTTTCAATGTAACCGACGATCTCCAGAAATTTGTCAGCCTGATTGAAGTAGGTGAACTGTTGAGCCTCGGGGGGTTCGTCCGCGTTGGGCACGGCGTAGAAGTGATAAGAAATCATGTCGAGAGGAATTCCGGGTTGGTGGTGCTTGGGATTGAGAAAGTAGGTAAGGTACTCCGGATGTCCGACAATATAGGAATGCGAGATGCCCACAAACTTGGTCTGCGGCGAGACCTTGTGAATCGCCTCGACCACGGCGTCGTAAAGCTTGGTGTAAGTTTCGGCGCTGAATCCGTGCTCGAGATCCGGCTCATTGAACACTTCCCAATAGTCCACCTTGTAGTGATGGCCGGACTCGTGGCGCTGCCCCAGCTCATCCGTGAATCCGCCTCGCACATACCAGGCAACGATGCGCCCAAAGTAATCAGCAACCTCGCGATAAGTGGGATCGCGGAGTTCCCTTCCCTCCGCGTAGTGCCATGCCGGCTTGTTTGGATCCGCCGGGTAGCTCGCTGGTTGAGCGCCCTTGAACATCCAAGCGGGAATGGTGGTGAAGTTCAACACCACAGGATGCCCCTCGAGCGCCTTCATGACATCTTCCGTCACCGGATCGATAAAGGAGAAGTCCCAGGATGTTTTGGTAGATGTGGGCGGGTCCAGCTCGGGGACGCCAAGGTGCGGGTAAACGTACCCGGCCCCAGTGTAGCGCACGTCGTCAGCAGCGAGGTCCTTAACCCTTTGCAATATTTGATCGTGGAGAGGAGCACCGCGCAGCATCGAGGGCGAGGAACCCAGCAAGATGGTCGGCCTGGTTTGCAACACGCGGATGGGATGGGCCCAGTGGACATCAACTTTTACGGGTTGTTCTTGCGACCAAATGCTGAAAACGCCAGAAAACAACATGAGCACGAAGGACGAACACGTAACAATTATATGACGGTACATTGCGCCATTTCCTTGAGAGTCAAATGTCTACAACCAAAGGCGTGATGGTAACGCTTTCCCAGGAAAATGGAAACTGGAAGATGGAAACTGGAAAATGGAAACTGGGAATGGCCGCTAACGATTTCGAGTCTCTGACACACATATCCCGCTTCCTCAGTTACCAATCTTCAGTTTTCCTTCCACCGGGCCAATTGTTAAAATTAACCGGCCAACCCTAGCCTCACCGCTAAGTGATTGAAAAGACGGCGGGTTGGCCGGTTAATTTCGACATAACCGGTCCAATCTGTGCACGCGCTCGTAATCCCAACATTCCGCGGAGGTTAGCTCTTAGCGGGCATCATGATTGGCCGGTTATGTCAAGGCCCCGCATCCACGCACTTATCTTGCTTTTCTTGGCTCACGGGAGGGGAAGATCCGGGCGGGTGTCGTAGACATGCCGTAATTTGGCATGTCTGCGATCTACTGATCGGTGGCGTCGTTATCGCGCACGACATGGCCCTTTGCGCGCCGCACAACCAACCCCTCACCCGTCCCGCTCCGGCTGCTGAAAGCGCTGGCAGCGGGACACCCTCTCCCCAAGGGAGAGGCCTATTACTGAGTTAGCCGCCGAACTGAGCATGGCAGGGGTTACGACGTGTCCGCCTGCTTTTTGAACAGCTCAGGGAAGGTCTTCCGATAAATGGCCATGCCCAGGGCGGCATTCATGCCGAGCTCTTCCAGGGCCTTGATTTCCTCATCCGTGGTGATGCCGCCGGCGGCGGTGATGGGCAACAGGGTAACAGAGCGCAAGCTTCTAAACCACTCGAGATTGGTTCCCCGAAGTTGGCCCTCGGCGTCAATATAGGTGCAGAGGAACTCCGAGCAGTACGGCTCGAGTTGCGCCAGCGCCTGCGCAGAAGTGAGAGGTAGTCTCTCCCGCCAGCCACGAATGGCCACGCGGTCGCCCAGGCAGTCAACTGCAATCATAAGCTTCTGGCGAGGGACGGCTGCGAGGAGAGTCTGAAGGAACGTGGCATTAATCCCGCTCGAGGTAAACGCGCTGCTGCCCACGATTACTTTGAGCGCTCCGCCCTCCACCATTTGAACTGCTTTCTCCACCGTACGAATTCCTCCCCCAACGCGGCAGGGTTTTCGCCGGCAGAGTTCACGGATAATCTCGCTGTGGTCTCCTCGACCCAGCGCCCCGTCCAGATCGATGACCTGGATTTGGGGATAGGCGGCAAACTTTTCGAGCACCAGCAGCGGATCGGGCAGCTCCAGGAATTTATCCCGCCCCTGGACGAGTTGAACGACCTTGCCACCCATTAAGTCGATGCAGGGAATGAGCATGAGGAAACCAGTCGAGAGTCGAAAGTCTAAAGGCTAAAGTATAAAGTCCACAGATGCTGAATGGCGCTGAATAATCCTCTGGCCTGTCATCAGAAGTCTGTTCGCTGTCATTCTGAGCGGAGCGAAGAATCTCTGCAGTTCGTCTCGCTCAGGGTAAACTCCGCGAAACACCCCTGCAATTGGTAGCAGCCTTCCTTGCCGCGGAACTCACCCCTCACCCGACCCGCGACGGCTGGCGAAAACGCCGTCGCGGGCCACCCTCTCCCCTGGGGAGAGGGCAACACCCGTTTATGGTCCTGACCTTTATCCTTTAGCTTTCCTTACAGCCGCACGGGCACGCCTTGTGAGCGCAAGTACTCCTTGAGGCTGCGCAGCGTATGCGTCTCGAAATGGAAAATCGACGCCGCTAAAGCAGCATCCGCATGTCCCCTTAAGAACACCTCTGCAAAATGCTCGAGGCCGCCCGCGCCGCCGGAGGCGATAACGGGAATATGCAGGGCCTCGGCAATGGTCTTCGTCAGCTCGCAATCGAAGCCCGCCTGCGTGCCGTCCGCATCCATGGAGGTCAGGAGGATCTCGCCGGCGCCGCGTGCTTCGACTTCGCGGGCCCAGGCCACGGCTTCCAGGCCGGTTAGCTTCGTGCCACCGAAAGTTGAAACTCTCCATTGCGGGGCGGTTTCGGGCCGGGCGCCCACGAGGGGCGCCCGTACAGATTTCCGTCGCGCGTCGATAGCCACCACGAGTGCTTGCCGCCCAAAGTGCTCAGCGATCTGACTGACGATTTCGGGTGATTCAACCGCCGCGGTATTCACGGCCACCTTATCGGCGCCGGCGGAGAGCAGGCGTTGCGCATCCTCGAGAGTCCTCACGCCCCCACCCACCGTCAGCGGAATGAAGAGCCGGCGCGCCACCCGATGTACGGTGTCCATCAACGTGGCGCGGCCTTCGCGCGACGCCGATATGTCGAGCATCACCAACTCGTCCGCGCCCTCGCGGTTATACGCCTCCGCCAACTCGCCAGGGTCTCCGGCATCTCGAAGATTCACAAACTGGATGCCTTTCACCACTCGGCCGTTCTTACAATCGAGGCAGGGAATGATGCGTTTTGCGAACATAGGCACTAGGGGCTAGGGGCTAGGGACTGGGGGCTGGCCCTGCTCTCCCTTTTGCTCGAGCGATCGAATGAGCGAATGCAGCATCCTGCCCACCACCTCTGCCACCTCCAGTATTTCGCGCGCTGATTTCTCCGAAACAAGCTCCAAGCGACGGGAAAGCTCGATTTGGGTCTCGAGTTCTGATTGTGAGCCGAGAGCAATTGACAGATGGTTCAAGTATGCCTGCCGCGTGCGGCGACTGTTCCCTTCGGCAATGTTTGAAGGAATGGAAACCGCGGCACGACGAATTTGACTCGCCATGCCGTAGGTTTCTCGCGCGGGAAACCCATTAGTCTCTTTATAACACAGTTCCGCGAGGTTCATCGCCTGCCGCCAAACATCCAGGTCCCTGTAGGATTTTATCGCCATAGCGAATTCCAGCTCCCCGAGCTCGAATCCCTAGCCCCCAGCCCCTAGCCCCTAGCCCCTAGCGCTTAAGAAGTTCTCCAAAACCTTCAGTCCCACCTCGCCCGACTTTTCCGGGTGAAACTGCACGGCCCAGATGTTCTTCATCTCGAGGGCGGCTGCGAAAGTCTGCCCGTAGTGAGTCACTGCCGAACTCTCTTTGGTAGCAGGCCCGTAATAGGAGTGGCAGTAGTAAACGAAACTGCCGTCCGCAATCCCCCGAAAGAGCCCGTCGCGCCTGCGAATCTCGAGTTGGCTCCAGCCCACGTGAGGAACCTTAAAGACGCCTTGGAACCGGGTGACGCGGCCGGGAAGCAAGGCAAGTCCTGGAACCTCCGGCGCTTCCTCGCTGGCTGCATACAGCGCCTGGAGGCCCACGCAGATTCCCAGGAAGGGAGTACCGCCGGCCAGCGAATCGCGAAGAGGCATCAGGAGTTGGCGTTCGTCGAGGGCCCGAAGCATCGTGCCGAAGTGACCTTGGCCGGGAAAAATGATCGTGTCAGCAGCGCGAAGCCGCTCGGGACTGTCCACCACCTCGGCCGAGCGCCCCAGGTGCTCGAGGGCCTTGAGCACTGAGCCCACGTTGCCGGCGCCGTAATTAAGTAAAGCAATCACAAAAGTCCCTTGGTGCTGGGAAGTTGGGCCTTGAGGCGCCGGTCGCGCGCACAGGCGTAGCGCAAAGCACGCGCCCAGGCCTTGAACAGCGCCTCGACGGCATGGTGGCTGGAGCGCCCATAAGCCAACTTCAGGTGCACGTTGGCGCCTGCGCTCGTCGCAAAGCCGTGAAAGAAGTCCTCCAGCAACTCTACTTGCAGGTCGCCGACGTAGCGTGCCCTGATCGGCGCGTTGAGCACCAGGTAGGGCCGCCCACTCAGGTCGATGGCGGCGACGGCCAGGGTTTCATCCATGGGCATCAGGAAGTAACCAGCCCGATTGATGCCTCTCTTCGCTCCCAGAGCCTGTCGCAACACCTGCCCCAAGACAATGCCAATATCTTCCACCGTATGGTGCTGGTCAACGTCGAGGTCGCCGCGCGCCGCGACTTCGAGGTCGAATCCACCATGCCGGGCAAACAGCTCGAGCATGTGATCGAGAAAGCGGATGCCGGTGGAAACCTTGTAGCGTCCGTGCCCGTCCAGGTTCAGCCGGATGTGGATGTCGGTCTCTGCGGTCTTGCGGTGGATGGCCGCTCGGCGCTTGCTCATGCAAACCATCCTGTTTGGGAGCCGGTGAGCAGGTTCCGCCAGGCCTTTGTCCCGTTCCGGGTCTCGATCAAACGCTCCTGCCGTTCCAGTCCTTCGAGCAGCCGACGCGTCTGAATGCGGGAACCGATGGTGAAACGCAAGTAACCCTGGAGATGCGGGTCGTAGCTCCAATCGCGCACCAGAATTCCCTGCGCGCGGAGCCGCTGGGCGATTTGCGGCGCGTGCCGCCCCACCCGAGTCAGAATGAAATTGGCCGCGCTCGGTACGTAAGGAATGCCAAGCGACTCGAGCCAGCGATAGACGCGAGCCCGGTTGGCGCGAACTTGCGCCACGTATTTCTTCACTGGTCCTTCGTGCCGGATGGCAATCGCAGCGGCCACCAGGGCCAGCGAATTCACCTGGAAAGGGTTTTGAGCGCGGTGCATCAGTTCCACAAGCGCCGGGTTGCCAAAGATAAATCCCATCCGTAACGCCGCCAGCCCAAACGCTTTTGAAAACGTCCTGGTGACCAGCAGGTTTTCATATTTCCTGACCCAAGGCAGAACCGTGTGGCCGCAATAGTCGAAATACGCTTCGTCCACCAAGACGAGGGTATGCGGCGCAGCCTCCAGAATCGTGCGCAGATCAGCCTTGGAAATCTCAGTCCCAGTGGGATTATTGGGGCTGGCTAGAGCCACCCACCGGGTTTTCTTGTTGATTGCCGCCACGATGCTCTCCACCGGAAGTTGGAACCGCTCGTCGTAGCGAACGCGCTCCACGGCGCCGCCGGCCACTTTGTGAAAGAATTCGTACACGGGGAAGGTTGGAGCGGGCACCAGGAGGACATCACCGGGATCGACAAAGGCATCGCAAATCGCCTTGATGGCATCGTCGGTGCCGTTGGTGAGCAGCATCTCTTCCGGCTTGAATCCGAAATAGCCCGCCAGCGTCTGCCGGCTCTTTCCATACTCGGGGTAACGCGTCAGCATTTCGCGCGTCAGAGCACGCCGCAAGGCGCGGACGACTTCCGGGGCACAACCCACCGTGTTCTCATTGAAGTCCAGGCGGAGCTTCCCCGCCCGTCCCTCCATGGGGGGCCTGTATTTCTTCAGTTGCTCGACGGCCTTGCGGGGCCGAATCATGACTTTTGAAACCTTGCTTCCACTGACTTGGCGTGTGCCCTCAGGCCTTCCGCGCGCGCCAGCGTTACGATGGGCATGCGAAGGCGCGCCAGGCCCTTCCTCGTGATTTTCTGAACCGAAATGCACTTTACAAAATCCGCCGTGCTCAAGCCGCCACGCAAACGCGCCACCCCGCCGGTGGGCAAAATGTGATTGGTGCCGGAAGCATAATCTCCAGCCGCCACAGGACTGTAACTACCTATGAAAATCGAACCGGCAGACTGAATTCCCTCGAGCAAACGTTCAGCGTCATCGAGCAGGGTGAGGTGCTCGGGGGCCAGGCGGTTGACGATCTCGGCAGCCGCCTCCAAGCTCCGAGTGAGCATAATGCATCCCTGCCCGGCCAGAGATTTCTGCGCCACGGGCAGGCGAAGCCGGGCAACGATTTCGGCAGCACAAGCTTGAACGCGCCGAGCCAGTTTGGGCGAGGATGTGACGAGCATGGCCAGCGCGTCCGGGTCGTGCTCAGCCTGAGCCACCAGATCGGAGGCGATCCAGTCGGGATTACCCTCGCTTCCCACCACCACGAGTTCCGAGGGACCCGCAACGAAATCAATTCCGCAATCGCTCGCCACCAGCTTCTTGGCTGCGGCGACGTAACGATTTCCAGGACCAACGATCTTCTCCACACGCGGCACGCTCTCTGTGCCGTAAGCAAATGCCGCGACCGCCTGGGCTCCCCCTAGTCTGTAGATGGTAGAAACCCCCAGCAGACTTGCCGCTACCAGCACCGCGGGTGCAGGCTTGGGCGAAGTTATCAGGATCTCCCTCACTCCCGCGACCTGTGCGGGGATGACGCTCATGAGCACAGTTGAAGGCAACGGGAAACGCCCGCCCGGAACATAGCACGCCACGCGCTCGAGAGGACGGAGCACCTGGCTTACGGTCACGCCCGAAAGAGTTTGGACCTGCCATGGGTGGGGAAGTTGGCGGCGCGCCGCAATACGGATGTTTTTCGCCGCCACCTGTAAGGCTTCGATAAAATCGCGTGGAACGTCAGCACGTGCGCGTTCCAGTTCATGGGGCGCAACCATCATGCCCACTTTTCGCAGGTCAATGCCGTCGAACCGGCGTGAATAGCGAATCAGCGCCCGGTCGCCCTGGCGGCGGACATTGGCGATAATACGCCGGGCCACCGCCTCGGCGCCGCTCAGACTTGTGGCACGCGCCTCGAACCAGCGACTCACTGTTTCCTTATCGACGCTGCGAATAATGTCCAGCATAGGGAATTGCCGATTGCTGATTGTCGATGGTAGAAGCGCCGCGACGAATCGTTCCGCTGTTAATCGGCAATCGACAATCGTCCATCGGCAATCTACAGTACGATCTTGTTCAGCGGATATTCCACGATTCCTTGGGCCTGAGCGGCTTTGAGGCGCGGAATGATCTCGCGCACTGTTTTTTCCTCGATGACCGTGTTCACGGCCACCCATTCCGCGTCGCTGAGCTGCGAAATTGTGGGCCGCTTCAGGGCGGGGAGCACCGCCAACACATTTTCCAGGTCCCGGCGCAGGACGTTCAGCATCAAGCCCACTTTGCCGGCGGCCTCAATCGCCCCTTGGAGGAGCATGATCAGCGTTTCGATTTTCCGGCGCTTCCAGGGCTCTTCCCAAGCCGCGGAATTGGCGATGAACTTGGTATTGGATTCCAGCACCGTTTCCAGAATGCGGAGGCCATTGGCTCGCAGGGAGGAGCCGGTCTCCGTGACTTCCACGATGGCATCGGCCAGCACGGGAGGCTTGACTTCCGTGGCCCCCCAGGAGAATTCCACTTTGGCCGTCACCCCCTTCTGCGCAAGGTACCGCTTGCTGACGCCCACCAGCTCCGTGGCGATGATTTTACCTTCCAAGTCTTTGACGCTCTGGAAAGATGATTTCTCCGGCACGGCCAAAACCCAGCGAACTTTTCCGAAGGTCTGCTTGGCGTAAATCAGATCCGCCAGTTCCACCACCGTCGCGTCGTTTTCGAGAATCCAATCCTTCCCGGTCAGGCCGGCGTCTAGAACTCCATCCTCCACGTAACGCGCCATTTCCTGAGCGCGGATCAGCATGCACTCAATCTCCTCGTCGTCAATGGCGGGAAAGTAAGAACGGGGATTGATAGTGATTTCGAAGCCCGCGCGGCGAAAAAGTTGCAACGAGGCTTCCTGAAGGCTTCCCTTGGGCAGACCGAGCTTCAAGCGGTTCATGTTTGGTTCTCCGGGTTGTTGTCTCCGTACACTTTGGCCGGATCGAATTCCCGTTCCAGAAAGACCTCCTCGCCGGAGGCCCCCAGTTTGCGGAAAAAACATGACTTGTAACCCAGATGGCAACACCCGGGACCGGTAAGATCCGCCTGGACCAACAAAGCATCGTGATCGCAGTCTACCCGGATTTCGCGAACGTGCAAATAGTGGCCGGAGGTTTCACCCTTGGTCCAGAGTTTTTGCCGGCTGCGGCTGAAAAAGGTCACATAACCCGACTTCAGAGTTTGCTCCAAAGCTTCCTGATTCATGAAGCCGAGCATCAGCACTTTTCCGGTATGCCTGTCTTGGATAATCGTCGGAATCAACCCGTCTTGAAATTTCAGATCCATCGATCACTGCCCCCATCGGTCAAAAAATAAAAGGCCCGCTGCGCTTCCACGCCAGCGGGCCATCTTTCTTCCATGCATTTTAGCGATTTGCCCACTGACACCTCACCCTCTAGGCCGAATGAGGATGGGAGTGTAGAAGCGGGCGCAACATCATAGGCCAGATTACATCCGGTGATGAAGTCTGTCAATGCGAATTAAGCAGCAGCGCACTTCACGGCCGCGCGGCCCAGAAATTCCGCGGCATCGCCCAGTTCTTCCTCGATGCGCAGCAACTGATTGTACTTCGCGATGCGGTCGCTGCGGCTGGCCGAACCGGTCTTAATCTGGCCAGTGCCGAGTCCAACCGTAAAGTCAGCAATGAAAGCGTCCTCAGTTTCCCCAGAACGGTGTGAGACCACGGAGGTATAGCCATGCCGCCGCGCCAACTCAATCGCCCGGATGGTTTCCGTTACCGTGCCGATCTGGTTTAGCTTAATCAGTATGGAATTGGCCGTACCTTCCTCGATGCCGCGTTGCAGCCGTTCGGTGTTGGTGACAAAGAGGTCGTCACCGACGATTTGGATCTTGTCTCCGAGGGCCTCCGTCAGTGCCTTCCAGCCTTCCCAGTCGTCCTGGGCCAAGCCATCCTCAATGCTGATGATCGGGTATTGGCGCACCCAATCGGCATAGAGCTTGATCATTTCATCGGAGGACTTCTTGGACTTGTCGGACTTGAAGAAGAAGTACTTGCCGTCCTGGAACATTTCGCTGGCCGCCGGGTCGAGCGCCAGGCAGATGTCATGGCCGGCCGAATACCCCGCCTGTCCGATGGCCTCGAGCAGAACTTCCACGGCCTCGACATTGGACTTCAGGCTAGGCGCAAAACCGCCTTCATCGCCCACGGAAGTGTTGTAACCGCGCTCTTTTAAGACCTTCTTCAACGTATGGAAAGTCTCAGCGCCCATACGCAGGGCCTGCGCGAAGCTCTCCGCGCCGACAGGCATGATCATGAATTCCTGGAAATCCACGGTATTATCCGCGTGCACCCCACCGTTGAGCACGTTCATCATGGGCACGGGAAGTACGCGGGCCTGAAGTCCGCCGAGATATCGATAAAGGGGGATGTGCGCGGACTGAGCCGCGGCGCGGCACACTGCCATGGATACGGCGAGGATGGCATTCGCGCCCAGCCCGCCCTTGTTGGCCGTGCCATCCAGACGGATCATGCGCTCATCAATTCCCGCCTGGTCGGCTGCCTCGTGTCCGCCGAGTTCGCGCGCCAGGACCGTATTGACGTTCTCGACGGCTTGCAAAACGCCCTTGCCCTGGTAGCGCCGTTTGTCGCCGTCGCGTAACTCCACCGCCTCGTGCTCGCCGGTCGATGCCCCCGAGGGCACCGCTGCACGCCCAAAGGACCCGTCGCGAAGGTAGACTTCCGCCTCCACGGTCGGATTCCCGCGCGAGTCGAGTATTTCTCTTCCTTGAATTAGGTCGATGTTGGCCATTAGTTTGATCCTCAGTTAAGATTTTGAAACCTGGGATTGTAACACAGGACGCGCGCTCTAAGAAGCAGGCGTTTCTGCCTTCTCCCCACTGTCTATTGCCCCTGCCCGCCGGCGATCCTCGAACATCCTCTGTTCCGGAACGACCACCACAATCCCGCCTTCCGTGACGTGGTATTTCTTCCGGTCTTCCTCGAGGTCGTATCCGATTTCCGTACGTTCAGGAATATACACGGCGCGGTCGATGATGGCGCGCCGAATGCGCGAGTAGCGGCCGACATTGACGTGAGAGAAAATGATGGAGCTCTCCACTTCGGTGTAACTATTGATGCGGACGTCATGGGAGAGAATCGAGTTCGTAACACGCCCCCCCGAGACGATGCAGCCCATTGCGACCATGGAATCGAGGGCAATCCCCATGCGCCGCCCCTCCTGAGCGAAAACAAACTTGGCCGGCGGGTACTGCTGCTGGTAAGTGCGGATCGGCCAGTCGAAGTCGTACAGGTTGAAGACCGGGGTAACCGAGACCAGATCCATGTTGGCTTCGTAGTACGCTTCGATGGTCCCGATGTCTCGCCAGTATTTCGCCTCCTTCTTGTTTTCGTCGCGGAAATCGTAAGAATAAACCCGCTTGGTTTCAATTAGTCTTGGAATCACGTTCTTCCCAAAGTCGTGGCTCGAGTTAGGATCCGCGGCGTCAGAAACCAGCGCCTCAATCAAAAGGTCGCGGTTGAAGCAGTAAATGCCCATCGAGACGTTGGATTTCTCAGGGTTTCGAGGTGAAGGCTTAGGATTCGTCGGTTTCTCCTCCCAGCCGACGATCCGGTTGTTCTTATCCACCTCCACGATCCCGAACTGAGAGGCGACAGTGCGATCGAATTCGATGGTGCCTATCGTGAGGTCGGCTCCGGATGCGGCGTGCTGCTGGAGCATCAACTGATAATTCATCTTGTAAACGTGATCGCCGGAAAGGATCAGAACATACTTGCAGGGCTCGCTCCCGAGCGAGTAGAGGTTTTGATAAGCGGCGTCGGCTGTTCCCTGATACCAATGTTCTCCCACCCGGCGCATAGGGGGCAGCACTTGTAAGAACTCACCCAGCTCATCGGAGAAAATACTCCAGGCCTCGCGCAAGTGCCGATTAAGGGAAAGAGCCTTGTATTGGGTCACCACGAAAATCCGGCGCAGGTCGGAGTTGATGCAGTTTGAGAGGGTAATGTCCACAATCCGGTACATCCCGCCAAAGGGCACCGCGGGCTTGGCGCGATCCCGCGTCAAGGGATAAAGGCGCTCTCCTTGTCCACCTGCGAGAAGGCACACGAGTGTGTCGCGAACCATGAGCTGCTGTTCCTCCCTTCGAATGTCGCTGCCCGCGAGGGTCCGGGGAGCATGGCGACTTCAACCGGCTCCCCGAGATTCGTCCCAAAAGTACCATTATATCAAGAGGCGCTTTCCACAGGCCGGATTCCACCTTTCGCCCCCACCTTTCGCCCCCACCGTTCGCCCCTACAAGATCAACTTCACGTCTCGGTGTCGCTTTCTTGGGTGACAATGTGAAGGTCCACAGCAGGGGTGCGGTGAAGGAAACGATTAAGCGCCGACAGGTAGAGATACCTCCGCCAGCCACGCGCGGTGGAGTGTCCAAAAACCACTTGGGTGATCCTTCTTTCCTTTACAAACTGCGCCACCGCGTCACCCACATTATCTCCGTGTAGGCGCTCGACCTTGGCTTCCAGCTCTTCCGCGAATCGAATATTGGCCGCCAAGGAGCGCTGTCTTTCCTCGCCCGCGTCGGCTGGGCTCTCGACGTAAACCACATAGAGTTCCCCGCCCACCGCGCGCGCCAAGCGGGCTCCGCGGGCAATCAGGTACTGGGAGTTGGGATGCGAGCTGATGGAGACCGCGATGCGCTCGCGCACTCCCCAATTCCGGCTGATTTCCTTGGTAGTGAGGTAGGAGCCAAGGTCGCGGTCAACCGCCTCCGCGACCTGGCGTAGCGCCAGCTCGCGCAAGGCGATCAAGTTGCCGGGTCGGAAAAAGTTACCCAGAGCCCTCTCGATAGTTTCCGGCGGGTAGATGTCGCCCCGCCGCATGCGGTTTTGCAGCGCCTCGGGAGTCAGGTCGACCATCACCACTTCGCCCGCGCGCTTGAGCACCCAGTCCGGTACGGTTTCGCGCACGGGAATCCCGGTAATGGGTTGGACCATCGGGGCCACGCTGTCCATGTGCTGAATGTTCATAGTGGACAGCACATCAATTCTCGCCGCCAGGAGCTCCATCACGTCTTCGTAACGCTTCCGATGCTTACTCCCTTCGATGTTTGTGTGTGCGAGCTCATCGACGAGAACCACTCCGGGCGCGCGAGCAAGGATTGCATCCACATCCATCTCTTCGAACATGACCCCTTTGTAGTTAAGCTGGCGCCTGGGAACCTGTTCGAGTGCGGAAGCCAGTTCCTCGATGGGCTTACGCCCATGGGTTTCCACAAATCCGATAACCACGTCCTGCCCGCGTTGTCGCCGCCGGTTCGCCTCGCTGAGCATCGTGTAGGTTTTCCCCACGCCCGGGGCGTACCCAAGAAAAACTTTGAGCACGCCCTCCTTCTTTTGCGGAGGCGAGGTTTTCTCCAGCCACTGTTCGGGGCTTCGGTTCATTTATCCACCGCATGTGTTGATGTCATAAAAATATAGGCGATATCCGCTATAATACCATCAGTGGTCAATCTTTCCCGATGGCAAATCCCGCGTTATGTTGCGGCCGCCGGAATGGTTCTGGCCATCGTTCTGATTTTCCGCCGCGTGCCGCCGGTCAACGCCACCAGCGTGGCGCTGATCTTCTTGCTGGCGATTCTCTATGTATCCGCATTCTGGGGCCTCAGGGTTTCCATTTTCATGTCGCTGCTGGCCACTCTTTCTTTCAATCATTACTTTCTCCCGGCCTTGGGTGCATTAACCATCGCCAACCCTCAGAACTGGGTTGCGCTCGCCGCTTTCCTGGTTACGGCAATCACCGCCAGCCGTCTTTCTGAACAAGCGCGGCGGCGCGCCCGCGACGCTAACCGGCGCCGCCAGGAACTCGAGCGCCTGTACGCTTTCACGCAACAGATGTTGGTGGCGGGAAGCGTGGTAGAACTGCTGAACGTCATCCCGCGGCACATCGTCGAGTCGTTCGAAGTCCAGGACGCCGCTTTGTACCTGTCCAGCAGAGATTCCGTTTACCGCTGGGGAAGGGATTTTCGGGAGTTGGACGTTGACCAGCTCAAGGCCATTATGGCGCGGGGCGAGCCCGTAGTGGACGCCGAGCGGCACGTTTGTTACGTGCCGGTGCGAATGGGGGTGCGCCCGGTGGGGAGTCTGGGCCTCTCCGGCGCAGTTCTGGGGCGTGAGACGCTGGAAGCTCTGGGCACGCTCATTGCCATAGCTGTCGAGCGGGTTAGCGCCATCGAGGCGCTGGGCAAAGCCGAGGCCGCCCGGCAGGAGGAGCGCCTCCGCTCCGCCCTCCTCGATTCGGTTACGCACGAGCTTCGCACCCCGCTCACCGCCATCAAAGCTTCGGTCACCAGTCTTCTGACCCAACCCGAGCTGACTGACGCCCAGCGGCGGGAGCTGTTCTCCGTCATCAACGAGGAGAGTGACCACTTGAATCACCTGATCGAGGAAGCTATCGAGATGGCCCGCCTGGATGCCGGTGAGATCGAGCTCGATATCGCACCCCATCCCATCCGCGAGGTGATCGAGGCGGCGATCGAGGAGTCGAAAAACGCTCTGGCCAATCATAGCGTCGAGGTCCGCCTGCCGGAAGGCTTGCCCCTTGTGCCCATGGACCCGGTCCGCATCCGCGAAGTTCTCACCCAGCTTCTGGATAACGCGGTGAAATACTCCCCTCCCGGAACTCCTATCGTCATTAGCGCCGAAGTCTCAGGCCGGTTCCTTGTTACCAGTGTGGCCGATCGCGGAGCGGGAATTGACAGCTTCGAGCAGGCTCTCATCTTTGATAAGTTCTACCGCGGCAGGGAGCACCGTTACCGCGTGCAGGGCACCGGCATGGGACTCGCCATCTGCAAAGCGATTGTGGAGGCCCACGGCGGGAGCATGGGAGTTACCAGCCAGGTGGGAAGCGGGTCGGTGTTCCATTTCAGCCTGCCGTTGTCCCAGGAAAGGGCCAGAGGCCTATGATCTCCGGCAATGTTTTGGTCCTCGATGATGAGGCGCAGATCCGCCGCGTGCTGCGCACCAGCCTGGTGGCGAGCGGCTTTATGGTGCGCGAGGCGCGCCGCGGTGAAGAAGCCCTCGAGTTGATCAGAGAAGAAATGCCGGACTTGCTGATCGTTGACATCAACTTGCCGGGCATGAGCGGCTTCGAAGTGTGCCGCGAAATACGCGAAACCTGTGATGTCCCTATCATCATGCTCTCGGTGCGCAACAATGAACGCGACAAGGTGCGTGCGCTTGATTCCGGGGCCGACGATTACGTCGTCAAACCGTTCGGAATCCAGGAACTCCTCGCCCGCATTCGCGCTAATTTGCGCCGCCACGCCGCGAACACCGACGAGGCGCCGCTGACTCTCGAGACTCAGGAGCTCACCATCGATTTTGCCCAGCGAAAGGTGATCGCGCGCGGCCATCAGGCGCGACTGACGCCCAAGGAATTTGAGCTCCTCCATTACTTCGTCAGCCACCCCAATAAGGCCGTCCCACATCGCGAGCTGTTGCAAGCCGTCTGGGGCCCCGACTACGGCGATCAAGTGGAATACCTGCGCGTCTTCATCAACCAATTGCGCAAGAAAATCGAGCCTCAGCCTTCCAAGCCCCGCTACCTGTTGACTGAACCATGGGTTGGCTACCGCTTCGCCATGCCCGAAGAGGGCTGAGTGTGTCCCACATCTTTGGCTGGACACCGGGCCGCCCAAGCCCGAGATATAGCCCTCTCCATGGGGAGAGGGTGTCCCGCTGCCGGCGCTTTTACCAGCCGGAGCGGGACGGGTGAGGGGTTTCTTGCTCACTTTCGCGAATCAACCTCTTGCGCAGCGGTCGTTCATCGCTGTGCATATGCTATAGTCGCTGGCTTGGGAACGTTTCCCCCTCGAGGAAGTGATGCGTCGTGATGTAAACTGCGAATTGGCCAGCTACGCCATGCGGGTCGATAACTCGCAAGGCCGCCGCTATCCCGAGCCTTCGCATCCCTTCCGCAATGATTACGAGCGGGACCGCGACCGCATCGTTCACTCCCGCGCCTTCCGCCGCCTGGAGAACAAAACTCAGGTCTTTACGCGTCGATACTCCGACCATTTCCGCACCCGGCTGACCCACACGCTGGAGGTGGCGCAGATCAGCCGCACGGTGGCGAAGGCGCTGCGTCTGAACACCGATCTAGTGGAAGCTCTCGCGCTCGCGCACGACGTGGGGCATCCGCCCTTCGGCCACGCCGGCGAAGCTGAACTCAACCGGCTCATGGGGCGTTACCAGGACAGTTTTGACCACAACCTGCACGCCCTGCGAATCGTCGAGCATTTCGAGCAGAAATACGTAGGCTTTCCCGGCTTGAACCTTACCTTTGAAGTTCGGGAAGGAATCATCAAGCACTCGCGGGATTACGATCCCGCGCTCCACCCTGAACTTGCCGCTTACACCTTGGACGCGCGACCTCCCCTCGAGGCCCAGTTGATCGACCCCGCCGATGAAATCGCCTACAACTGCGCCGACCTTGACGACGGCTATGAGGCGAAACTCCTCACTCTTCCTCTCATCCGCCGGCGCTTGCACTTGTTCGATTCGCTTTATCGGAGCATTGACCGGAAGTACCCCACCGCTCGCGAGAAACTGAAATTCAACGAAGCCCTTAAGGCCGTACTGAACATTCTGGTAACGGACCTCATCGACTCGACGCGCGCGCGCCTCACCCGGGGCCGTATCAGGTCAGTGGCGCAGGTGCGCGCGCATTCCAGACGGTTGGTGGGTTTGGGCCCACGGCGAGCACGCGACAACAAGGAACTGAAGGATTTCCTGAACGCCGCCCTCTATTCGCACCCTCGAGTGGGGGCGGAACGGGATGTCATCGTGCGCTGTGTGCGGCGCCTCTTCGATTACTACCTCGAGCACCCCCGCCGTCTTCCTCCCTTCTATTTCGCCCAGAGCCGCCAGGTACCCCTGCCTCGGGTGGTTTGTGACTACATTGCCGGCATGACGGATAACTACCTCTTGCTTCAATACCGCAAGCACCTTGGTTAAGGGGCTGGGGACTAGGGACTCGGGGCTGGCGACTGGGCCTCCCCCCCCGGGGACAAGAAATTCAAAATTCAAATGGCAAATGGCAAATGGAAAACCATTTGAAATTTGCCATTTGCCGTTTGCCATTTGATTTGCTCGCTTTTCTTCATGCGCCTGCCGCCTCTAGTCCCCAGCCCCTAGTCCCCAGCCCCCAGCCTCACGCCTCGAGTTTTACAAAGTGCTTGAGGATTGGTAGCAGGTGGCGGTGCATGGCTTCGGGTCCGTAAAAAAGGGCGTGGATGTATGCCAGCAGAGCGGGTTGGGAAAACCGTTCGGGGGGTTTCCTGAAATCGAAGTAACAGAGGCGACCAGCGACCACTTTCTTCGGATACTGATAGGAAGCCAGCGGCCACGTCGTCTTGAAAAAGCGGAACCCCACCTTGGCCAGTAGTTGGCGCCACCAGTCGCCGGAAGAGGAAGTGACTTCGGCGTAAAGCCTCCAATTCCACCCATGGGGTCCCTTCTTCTCCTGACGCAGCACCTCACGCAAAATCTTCAACCCCAACCCCCGCCCGCGAAGCGCCGGATCAACGAAGATGTAGCTTCCGAATACGACCTGAAACATAGGAAGAACCAGCGTGCAGGCGCCGCCCACCAATTGCTTGTCCAAGTAAGCGGCGAAGAGGTGAACGGGATTGACCCTGGCCAGAGAGGGCTGAATGACCCAGCGCAGAATCCGCGGGCTGACCCGCTCATCGGGATTGAAACTGCGGCTATAAAGGCGCAAGTAACGGTCGAGTTCGGCTCGATTCGTGTGTCTCAACAATCGCAGTTTCAATTTGGCCATGTGCTTCTCCGCCTCGGAACCATGAGAGGACCTGATTACGATAGGCGCTTTCAGGCCAACACAGCAAGTGCGCTATCAGCTTTTCTTTCCCGCACGACTGCGCTATCTTGTGATGCCCCACCGGTGCATGTCCGGCACCGAGCGTGCTGCGGGTATGGATCCGTGGTTTGGAGGTGTTCCTTTGATGCTTTCCTTTCCTGTTTTTTCGGTAGTGCGCAAGCAGCGGAAGAGGTACGCGCTCTTGGCGGCCGTCTTTTGCGGCGCTCTGATTTTCGCCCCCTTAGGGCTGCCTGCAGTTGATTGGTCGACGCTCTTCTCAGCCCAGGATGTGCGCGACCATCTCTCAACTGCGCAGGGGCGTGCGGAAGCCCTCGATTTCTGCCGCAAGTTGGGAGTCAGCAAGGTTTACGTGGAGGCGTTCCGCGACGGGTACCAGCCTGATGCACAGACTCTCGAGACGGCGCGTGACTTCTTCCGCCAGGCGGGCTTGCGCGTTTCGGGGTGCGTTACGACTACAGGGCTCGGCAAGCCTTCCACCGGCTGGGACGCGGCGGCGTGCTATACAAACCGCAAAAATCAGCAGCGGCTCGAATCTGTCTTCCGGTTCGCCGCCGGGATTTTTGATGAAATCATGATCGATGATTTTTTCTTCACGGATTGCCAGTGTTCGGAGTGCGCCGCCGCGAAAGGGTCGATGAGCTGGCAGCAATACCGCGAAAAGCTGATGCTCGAGATGGCTCGAGACCGTGTGCTCGGCCCCGCCAGGCAGGTCAATCCCAAAGTGAAGGTCATCCTGAAATTCCCCCAGTGGTACGACGGCTTCCAGGATCGCGGCTACATCGTCGATCGGGAGACGGAACTTTTCGATCGCATCTGGGTGGGGACTGAGTTGCGTGACCCGAGTTCTGATGAATGGGGTCACAAGCAGCAATATACGGGCTACTTCATCTACCGTTGGCTGAGGGACGTTGCGGGAGAGAAGATAGGAGGTGGATGGTTTGATCCCTTCGGGACCAATGCGGAAATCTATCTGGATCAGGCGCTGGTCACAGTTCTTGCCGGCGCCCCGGAAGTGTTCCTCTTCCATTACGGCTCTTTGAATTCGCCGCAATACAAAGAGCAGACCGAAGCTTTGGCGGCGCATCGAAAAGAATTCGAGGACTTGAGCAAGCTGGTGGGAAACTGGGCGGGGATTCCGGCCTACAAACCGGTCTCGAGCGACCCTGGTGACGAGCAGTACGTGTTCGACGAGATCGGAATGTTGGCGATTCCCCTTGCTCCCACGGCGCACTTTCCCGATCAGGCGCGCGCTGCGTTCTTTACTCTTCACTCGCTAAAAGATGTGGAGTTCGTTACGAAGCTCTCGAGTTTTCTGAATTCGGGCGCGACTGCACTGGTAAGTGGAGACCTGGCGCACGCTCTGAACGGCGATCCCCGCTTGCCCTCGGCGGACCCCCTCAACCTTCCCAAGGACAAATACCTGCTCGAGGTGAGGGAAGGCAAGGGTAATTTGGTGGTCTTCTCAGACTCGCTGCCCAGGCTTACGTATGTGGACTCGAATAATCGGGTTGCTCAAATCTCCGGCGCGCAGCGCGAAGCGTTGGGCGAGTTGCGCAAGATCGTGGAAGAATTCACGGTGACCTCGCCGGATGCGCCTCCCCGAGTGGCTGTTTTCCCCCTGGGAGCACGCGCCGCCGTGGTGAACTTCACCGAGCTGCCGGCAGCATGCAGAATCGTGGGTTTGGGCGGGATGGTGAGCAGGCTTCGCAAAGTCTTCGCTACTTCCGGAGCGTCTTTGGCCTCTGACGGCGCTACCTTGCGCCTGGCCCCTCATGCGCTGATTGTGGTCGAGCAGTGAGGGGCTAGGGGCTGGGGACTAGGGGCTAGGGTCTTGGCGCTGTGCTGCGTACTGCCTGCTGCCTACTTCGTCCCTACTGCCTCCTGCTTGCTGCCCACTGCCTACTGCCTACCTGTTCTTCCCCAGCCCCTAATGGTTTCCTCGCCGCATTGCCTTCTGCATTTGTCTCTGTTGTGGCGTCAGGATGTGTTCGATCTGCCGGCGGGCGGACCTGCGGATCTGGGCGGCTTTTGCGCGGGCCTCCCCTTGAGGCATCGCAGAATTAGCTCGCAGGTCTTTAAGCTCTTGGTTCCGGGTCTCGAGGATGGGTCGAATCTTCGCGATCTGGTCGTCCGTCAGCTTGAGAGTCTCACTCATTCTTTGCAGTTCGCGCTCCACCCGGCCTCGGGCCGGGCGCGCGTGTTGCACGGTTGGCGGCGCTCCGCCAGCCTCTTGCCCGGCAAACGTGCCCTGCCCGATTCCCACCAGCCCGCTCATGACGCAGGCTGCCATCACACCGATCCAGATTCTTCGCATTTTCGGCTCCTCAGGCTGAGCGTGTCCCACATTTCTCGCTAGACACCCCAATTAAGCGACACGCTGAGAATCCCCGAAGGGGATTCATAAAGTAGCCAGGGGCATCGCCCCCGGAATCGAGCACACCCACCACACACGACCCTGAAAGGGTCAAATAAAAACGTTCCCGCAGCCATCCATAGCGCCTCGGCTAGCAGTCATGCGACCCTTTCAGGGTCGGTCGGTTTCCGCGTTACCGTTCCGGGGGCGTTGCCCCCGTCTACTACATGACGCCCTTTCAGGGCAAGATAGGCAGGATTTAGCATCCGGAAGGTCATTCGTCATGCCGCGCACTCACTTCCAGAGCAAGATGTGGGTAACAATCAGCCCCAGAAGAGACGGCAGCCATTCTGAAGTCGACTCCTTCAGGCCGCTGCTAACTGCCAACACCCACTGCCCACTGCCTACTGCCGACTTCCCACTGCCGACTTCCCACTGCCTACTGCCTTCTCTGCCCCTGCCGGAACTGTCCCGTCACGACCCGAGTGGCCAGGAACTGTCCTAGGGATTCGTTTCCAACGGCAAAGATGCGGTCGCCGACTTTGAGGTCCTTGAGGGCAATAGGTTGGCCGTCCTTCATGAATTGCGTCTGATCGTTCACGAACACGATTCTTTCCCCCTGGCGGGGATTACTGACCTTGAGCTGGTTCTTATCGATCGAGACGATAGCGCCGAACACTCTCCCTCCGGCGTTCTGAATACGTTGTATTTCATCGGCAGTAACGCGTCGAACGTTCTCGGCCACGAACTCCTTATTCGAGTTGGCTTGTCCTCGAATATAAACCTGGTCTCCCGGTTTTAAGTCCTCGAGTTGGATGTCCTGTTGTCCCTGGCGGTAGCGGGTGTGGTCATCCACCATCACGGTCTGCGTTGATCCGTCCGTCTTCTTGATCTCGAAGCGGTCTACGCCGACGGAAGTGATGGTTCCGCCAAGCGGTGGCCCGGCGGACTGGCGGGGCGGGTTCTGCGGCGTCGTTTGTGTTTCTTCCTTCTGTTGTGCGACGGCAATACTTGTGATAGCAATAAGGATAAGCCCTAGGGCCAAGGCGGACTGTTTGCGCATACGCCTACTCCTGACGATTGGACGCGAAACGATCGTACATGGTTAGTGTATACCAACGGCTGCCGCCATTCCGAGCACTGATTCCATGATCCTTCGGCTCACCACGTTGCACTCGGAATGACACCGGCAGGGGCTTGCTAGACATCCAAACTCCAGGCGCGGCTGCCGTGTAACCGCAAGCGGCGCTGATTCGTAATGACTGAAAGAGGACCGGCGTGTCGGTAGTGGTGCAGTTTGATGTTGTAGCGGCGATCCCGCGTCTGCGGGATCGCCAGATGGCGGCGTAAATCCGCCTCTACGTCAAACTGCACTACTACCGGCGCGTGATGCAAGTTGCGCTGAGAACCGCAGTGAGGGCAAGATTCTAAGCGAAGGTTGAAAGTCGGGGCAGGATATGAGTTCATTGGATTTCGGAGGCCTCCCTCTGGGTCGAGGGCAAAGTAGCATCGGGTGGGCGCCGCTCCTGGCGCTCGTTGTGGCGCTTTTCCCTGCGGGACTGCAGGCTCAGAACAGCAACCTTGGGGGCGTCACAGGGCACGTCCACGGGCCTGGCGGAGTTTCTGTTCCCGGCGCCACGGTCGTCCTGACCAATCCCCAAACGGGCGAAAGAAAGGCGACCTGGACGGACGACGCTGGAAATTACGTATTCAACGGGCTCGCACCCGGCAATTACAAGCTGGAAGTCTCATTGGTAGGATTTCAGAATGACGTGCGGGAACCGATTCCCGTGAGCGAAGGCAAGACGCTTCGAGTGAATGTGGCGTTAGTGATAAACATGCCTGAAGCGGCAAACGCTTCCGGGACGACTAACCGTCCGCCGGGGCAACGTCCGCCGCAAAACCTACAGAATTTGCCGGCACAGATCCAAGGTGCAATGAGCGGTCAAGGGCTCGAGCAATCGCTGATGGCTGGAACGAACGGCAACGGAGGCGGGGTTCGGTTCTCCGAGGAGCAATCGGCGGGAGGCGGCGCGCAGGCTGAGAATTCTCCGGATACCGATTCATCTGCCAGTGCCACGAACTCAGTTCTGCTCACCGGGGGCGAGGGCATTTCTGCTTCGACTCCGGGAGGCGATCAAAATCGACGCCAAAGGTTCCAGCAAATGCGTGACCTGATGCAGTTGGGGCAGGGCGCTCCTGGTTTTGCCGGCGGCGGACCCGGCGGTGGCGGGCCGGGAGGTGGTGGACCGGGTGGCGGCGGATTTGGCGGTGGCGGAGGGTTTGGAGGCGGCGGATTCGGCGGAGGTGGATTCGGTGGCGGAGGATTTGGAGGCGGGCCTGGGAACTGGTCGGGAAATCGCGCCCGCGTGAATCGGCTGCGCGGCACCATCATGGAGAGTTACACCAATTCGGTGTTTGACGCTCATCCTTACCCTTTGAACGTCGCAGAATCTCCCCAGATTCCATCTTATTCAGAGAATTTCGTCGGTTCGATCGGCGGTCCCCTGGTGATTCCCAAAATATATAATGGGGGCAACAAGACGAGTTTCTTCGTGAATTATAATTTGACACGGGGGAAGAGTCCGTTTGACAGCTTTGGCACGGTACCCACTCTCCTCGATCGCGCCGGCAATTTCTCGGAGGCTGAGATCCCTACCGGCTCGGGGGCGAGCACTATCCCCATCATTTACGATCCCTTGTCCAACCCTGCCGGTCCGCGCACCCCGTTCCCCAATAACACCATCCCGATGGCGCGCATGGATCAAGCCGCTCTGGGCTTGTTGAGTTACATCCCCTTGCCCAATGTCCCGGGCGCCACCATCCAGAACTTTCACCTCCAGGAATCTCTGCCCACTGCCAGCGACCGGGTCATGGGCCGCATTGGTGAGCAGATTTCCGCCAAGGACAGCCTCAACGGCCTGTACTATTTCAATTCCGCGCGCAGCAACTCGGTTGCGAACTTCCCGGATTTGACCTCGACCACTTCGGTGCGCAGCCAGAACATGAATCTGACTGAGACTCATACCCTCGGTTCGCGAACCATCAACATCCTGACTGTGAATTTCAACCGCCAGAGAACTTTCACGCTGAACAAGTATGCCTACCAGGAGGACATCGCCGGCGACCTTGGCATTCAAGGCATTTCAACCAGCCCGATTGATTGGGGCCTGCCCACGACGCAATTTACGAACTTCACGGGACTGAATGATCCCATCCCCTCCCTTACGCGCAATCAAACCTTGCGCGCTATCGACATCTTTCTGCGCAACGTGGGAAAGCACAATATCCGTTTTGGAGGCGAGATACGGCGTGTCCAGCAGAACCTTTTGACGGATCCCAATGCGCGCGGGACGTTCGCATTCAGCGGCTATACAACCAGCGATTTCGCTACGAACGGTCTTCCGGTGGCCAACACGGGATTCGACTTGGCGGATTTTCTGCTGGGGCTTCCGCAAACCACCTCCGTTCGCTTCGGCGACACGAGCAATTACTTCCGCTCTTGGGTCTATGATGGTTTTCTTCAGGACGACTGGAGGGTCACCGCCCACCTCACGATCCTGTACGGCCTGCGTTACGAATATTTCGAACCTTTCACGGAGAAGTACGGTCACCTTTCGGATTTGACCTTCGGCCCCGCCTTTACCACGCCCGGGGTAATCACCGGCCAAAACCCGGGGAATCTGCCCAGTTCATTACTCCGCGGCGACGACCACAATTTCGCGCCCCGCTTGGGCCTGGCTTATCGTCCCTGGTCGAAACACTCCTTGGTGCTGCGTAGCGGCTACGGCATCTTCTACTCCGGTAACATCTATTCCTCAATCTATACCAACATGGCCAGCCAGCCGCCCTTCGCTTACGCCTCGACTCTGGTCACGACTCCGAAGCAACCCCTGACGCTGGAAATGGGCTTCCCGGCGGTGGGGTCGAATACTCTTACCAACACCTTCGCCTTGGATCCGAACTTCCGCACTCCTTACGCGCAGACCTGGAACTTCTCGATCGAAGATGAATTGGTGCGCAACGTTATACTTTCCATAGGGTACGTGGGCACGAAAGGGTCAAAGCTGGAGCTGCTTTTGGCGCCCAACCAGTCACCGCCCGGCGCGCCCATCACCACTGGAGCCCAGACGGCGCTGAAGAATACCCTGGCGTTCACCTACGAGACCGACGGCGCGGATTCCATCTATAACGGCTTGCAAGTGGGACTGCGCCGCCAGTTCCACGCCGGCTTCTCGATGAGCGGTCAGTATGTTTTTTCGAAGTCGATTGACGATGCAGCCAGCGTGGGCGGCGCGGGGAATATCGTGGCGCAGAACTACCTCGACTTGAAGGCCGAGCGAGGCCTCTCCACCTTTGATGTGCGCAATAAGCTGCTCATCAACGACATCTATCAATTTCCCTGCGGCGAGCAGCGCCGCTGGCTCAATAAAGGCGGTACGATGAGCCGGGTGTTGGGCGGCTGGCAGTTGAGTGGTGTGACAACCATCCAATCCGGCACTCCGGCCACGGCCCAGATATTGGGCAACCTCAGCAATCGGGCGGGGACGGCAGCGATTTCCAACCTGCGCGCGGACGCCACAGGGTTGCCTGTCGAGCTCCGGCGCTCCGAGCGCACCGCTCTCGATTTCTTCAACACCGCTGCCTTCTCGCTTCCGTCTCCCGGAGAGTACGGCGATGCGGGACGCGACTCCATTCCCGGACCCGGTTGCGTGAATTTCAATATGTCGCTGGATAAGTTGGTGACCTTCTCCCGCGAGCGCGGTATTCAGGGCGATTTCCGCATCACCTCGGATAATATCTTCAACACCCCAAAGTTCACGGGTCTATCGACCGTGGTGAATGGCCAGGGCTTCGGGCGCGTGACCAGCGTGGGCGCAATGCGCAGCGTCATCTTTTCGCTGCGGCTGAGGTTCTGAAGATCAGTCGAGAGTCGAGAGTCCAGAGTCGAAAGGGCAGTCGATACTTGTAAAGCCGGTGTTGTATGTCGTTGTCATTACGAGCGGAGCGAGGAATCTCGCCCTGACTTTCGACTCTCGACTTGAAAGGCACTGCGATGCAACGAAGGCTACGAATTCTTCTAACTAAACTCTCCCTCGCCGGGCTGGTATTTGGTTTGTCGGTGGCCCCCCTGGCGCTCGATGGGCAGAGTGCAAACGCCGGTGCACAGCAGGCTGGCGCCACTACGGAAGCCGGCGCGCAGCGGGCCGGCACACCTCGCCAAGGCTTCGTTTTGCAAAGTCAGACGAACGTGGTGCTGGTGGACGTCCGGGTTACAGCCAAGGGGAAATTGGTAACCGATCTCGAAGCGAAAGACTTCCGGGTGTTTGAAGATGGGGTACCGCAAACCATCAATTCCTTTAGCCTGGAGAACGTCGAGAGGTTGGCGCAGGCAAGCACCACCAACGGCCCGCCGCCCACCATCAACCTGGATAAGCTTCCACCCAATGTTTCCCCGGCGCAAGTCTTGCAGGACCACCGGCTGACGCTGTTGTTCTTTGACGTATCCTCGATGCAGCCGGACGACCTGATGCGAGCCCTGAAGGCAGCTAACACCTTCGTCAAGCAAAGGCTGACGCCCGCCGATCTGGTGTCGGTCGTCACCTACACTTCGAGCCTGAGAGTGGTGCAGAACTTCACCAACGACCGCGACGCGCTTTCCAAAGCTATCAACGGGATTCTGGTGGGAGAGGAATCCTCCAACGTGGCTGCCAACGGAACAGCCGGCGCGGCCGGCTCGACCGACGCCTTGGGCCAGGAAGTGGTGACGCAGGATGTTTCCGACGCCTTCACGCCTGACGAGACGGAGTTTAATATCTTCAACACCGACGAGAAACTCGCCGCCATCCAATCCCTGGCGGGCATGTTGCGCGTGGTTCCTGGACGGAAGCTGGTCGTTCACTTTTCCAGTGGTATTACGGGCACCGGGATCGAAAACCAGGCGCAATTGTTGGCCACGGTCGCAGCCGCCAACCAGTCAAACGTCTCGCTCTATACCATGGATACGCGCGGCTTGATGGCATTGCCGCCCGGCGGCGACGCTACTTCTGCCAGTCCTGCCGGGACTGCCGTCTACAGTGGGTCGGCGGTCTCCTCACAGATTTCCTCGATGCACAGCAGCCGGGAAACCTTGGCCTCGCTGGCGCAGGATACGGGCGGCAGAACTTTCTACGACACCAATGATTTTGGCGAGGCTTTCCAGGAAATCCAATCCGAAAACTCCAGCTATTATTTGCTTGGCTATTCTCCCACCAACACCCGTTCCGACGGCCGTTTCCGCAAAATTCGCGTCGAGGTCGACCGCCCCGGCGTGAAAGTTGAAGCGCGCCCGGGCTACTATGCCCCCAAGAACTTTCGCCAGTTCACCCAGGAGGACAAGGAAGCGCAGCTTCAGCAGGCGATTAATCTCGACGAGCCGTTTCTCGATTTGCCCTTCGTGGTTGATACCTCGTACTTCCTTCGCCCCGACAACAATTATTACGTTGTGCTGGCGGCCAAAATACCTGGCTCGGCCGTGCAGTTATTGAAGAAATCCAACAGCCATGAGACGGAATTCGATTTCATCTGGCGCGTTACGGATCCCTCCGGCAAGCCGGTCGGAGTCCTGCGTGACACGCTCCCGGTGAAGGTGAGCGGTGAATCGTACGACATGCTCCTCGCCGGCAATTTCCTCTACGAAGGAGACTTGGTCCTGCCGCCCGGCAAGTTTCAATTGAAGGTCCTGGTCAGAGAAAATCAGTCCGGAAAAATGGGGACCTTCGAGGAGCCGTTCGTTTTGCCGCCCGTCCCGGCGGGCGGACTCGCGCTGAGTTCGGTGGTGCTTTCGAACGAAGTGAAAGGCGATGAAACGAAGGAAGGGCGCCGGGCAAAGTCCAAAGGCGAAAGCGACAATCCGTTGAAACTCGAGGGCAAATCCGTATTGCCCAGTGTGACCAACGTATTTCGAACCAACCAGGATCTGTTCGTGCTCCTCCAGTCCTACTCAGGGAAACCAGCCTCAAAAACAAGCGCGACGGCAGCCGCAAACGCGACCGCCGTTCCGCCCTCAGTAGCGCTGGCCTTTTTCCGAAGAGGCGCGAAAGTGGCGGACGCGGGTCCCTTCCCCGGAAAAGTAGGGAAGTCCTCCGACGGCAAAGCCAGCTATTTTGTGCAAATTCCCCTGGTGAAGTTTCATCCCGGCCGCTACACGTTGCAAGTGAACGTGCTCGATCCCGCGCACGACCTGGTGGCGTTTGCACGAGTGCCGATGGCCCTTGTGCCGCCTCCGCCGCACCCGGCCGCAAGCGGAAGCGGCGGGTAGTGAGCGTTCAAATTCCCCTTCGGGAGCAGAGAAGGGGAATGCACGCTGCTGCGGTTCACGATCAGACTGCGGCGGGGCCGCAAACCAACACTCTCCGCTAACGGAGGTGAGTGGATCCGGTCCCGGCATCGAGCTCGCCGCCCGAGACTGACCCATGCCTACGCCAGCCGCGATATCCAACCTGCTCGACAGCTTCATGCCGGAGCCCGTTATGCGACACCGCCATCAGACCATCGTTCGCGCTCCTGCAGCATTGGTGTTTGAGACGGCGTGGAATTTCGACCTGCGAAGGGCACGGCTGGTCAGGGGCATTTTCCGCTTGCGAGCGATACTGCTGGGCGCAACAGTTGAAGGGACGGATTGGTCGCGCGGGTTTGTGGAAGAACTGCTGCGAATCGGCTGGGGCATCCTTGCCGAGGAAAAGGGCCGCTACCTGGTGGCGGGAACTGTCTGTCAGCCCTGGCAGGCGGACGTGGTTATGAGGCCTCTACCTCCAGATCGATTCGTCGCCTATTCTGAGCCCGGCTACGTGAAGATCGCTTGGACGATCGAGGCAGATCCCCTGGGCGGGACGCGCTGCCGACTATCAACAGAAACGCGTGCGGCGGGCACGGATGCCGAGGCGACAGCGGGGTTTCGGCGTTACTACCGCCGCTTCGGAGTGGGCATGTTGCTAATTCGCCTGCTGCTTCTTCCCGCCGCGCGTCGTGAGGCAGAGCGCCGCTGGCGCGGACTTCACTCAACGCGTTGAGAGACGTGGACTGCCACTTGCTTCCTGATGCTCGCCGGACGACGAACGCAGTAGGTGGGCGTGGCGTTTTCGCGCCAGCGGATAAGGATGTCCCGGGTGGTATAATTGCGCGATCGGAGTTGTTGGGATGCGTGCTTTCATCGGCGATCTGCGCTACGCGCTCCGTGTCCTGTCGAAGAGCCCGGGCTTTACGTTGGTGGCGGTGATAGCGCTCGCTCTCGGCATTGGGGCGAACACTGCGATCTTCAGCGTCATTGACGCGCTCCTGCTGCGGCCTCTGGCATTCGACGATCTCAACCGGCTTGTGCTCGTGTGGGGAACGCTTCCCCAGGCCAGCGACGTCGATCAGGTTTCTCCGGCTGACTTCCGCGACTGGTCAAGCCAGAGCCACATTGTCGAGCAGATGGCGGCCTACCGCTGGTGGGACGTCAACCTGACCGGCGCGGGCGAGCCGGAGCGCCTGGAAGGATGCCTGGTCTCGAGCGGCTTTTTTGAGACGCTGCGTGTGAAAGCCTCACTCGGCCGAACCTCCCTGCCGCGTGAAGACCAAACTCGCGCAGATCAGGTCATCGTCTTGAGCGATCGCTTGTGGCGGCGTCGCTTCGGAGCCGATCCCCACGTTATCGGCCTGCCCGTCCAGCTTGATGGCCGGAGCTACACGGTGACCGGTGTACTGCCGCCCAGACTCGATTGGCCCACGGGTGTGGAGTTGTGGGCGCCGTTGGCGATGAGCGACGAGGAAAAGAACGAACGCCGGCAGGCGTCGCTGCTGGTGCTGGGACGCATCCGCCCGCCCTATTCGCTCTCCCAAGCGCAAGCAGAAATGGGCGTGATTGCCAGCCGGCTGGCTCAGCTCTATCCTCAGACCAATGCCCGCCGGGGCACGAAGCTATTGCCCTTGCCCGGGAACGACTTCGACAACGTTGTCCGGTCTTTCCTGCTTGTGCTGATGGGCGGCGCGGGATTTGTGCTGCTGATCGCCTGCGCGAACGTGGCCAACCTCCAACTCGCGCGGGCCATTGGCCGGCGGAGAGAGGTGGCTTTGCGCAGCGCTCTCGGCGCTACACGGTGGCGATTAGTGCGCCAACTCCTGACGGAAAGCATTGTGCTCTCTCTTCTCGGCGCCGGGCTCGGGGCGTTGGTAGCCGATGTTGGAGTTCACCTCATTAGAACGAATGTTCCCTCCGAGCAGGTCAAAGGCATCCCCGGCTTTCGTGGCATGCAACTGAATGGGCGTGGTTTGGAATTTACACTGGCGGTCGCGCTGCTCACGGGGATTATCTCGGGGTTAGCGCCCGCTATCCGAACCTCCAAGGTGGACCTGACGAAGGCGCTCAAAGAGGAGGGGCGCGGTTCCACAGTTGGACACAAGTCGTTGCGGTTACGCGGCCTTCTTGTGGCTGTGGAGTTTGCCTTGGCCCTGATGCTGCTGGTGGGGACAGGCTTAATGGTCAAAGGTTTCGTTCGCATCTTCAACAGCCAGATGCAAGGTTTCGACCCGCGGAAGGCCCTCACGCTGCGTATCGCACTCTCCCGATGGAAGTACCCGACGCCTCACCAGCGAACCGTCTTTTACAAGCAAGTGCTCGAGCGCGTCGCGGCGCTTCCGGAGGTCGCGTCGGCCGGCGTGGCCGACTTCCTGCCCTCGAGCAACGACTGGAATAGCGTGGTCTTCAGCATTGAAGGCCGCGTCACGCCCCGAACTTCGGAGGAGCCTCACGCCGACCTCGAGTCGGCGAGTGGGAGTTATTTCCGCACCTTGCGCATTCCTTTGCTGAAGGGCCGCGACTTCACCTCACTCGATGACGAGGAAACCGCGCCCGTGGCCATCATCAGCGAGCGCATGGCCCGCCGTTTCTGGCCGAACGAAGACCCTCTCGGCCAGCACATCAAGCTCGGGAGGAGCGATTCCGCTGCTCCCTGGATGTCGATCGTTGGAATCGTCGGCGACGTGAGACTAAGCATCTTGAGCCGCACGCCCCGTCCGACCCTCTACGTCCCCTACCCACAATCGCCGCCTGCCGTCATGAGCTTGGTCGTGCGAACCTCCGTCAATCCGCTGAGCTTGACCGCGAGCGTCCGTCGCGAGATTCTGAGCGTCGACAAGGACCAGCCCGTTTACGGCATCAAATCCATGGAGGATTTCGTCGCCGACAATGTGGGCGGGCTCCAGATCGCCACCGCACTGATGGGCAGCTTCGGCATCGTAGCGCTCATCCTGGCGGCAGTGGGAATCTACAGCGTCATGGCCTACTCGGTTTCTCAACGCATCCAGGAGTTCGGGGTGCGCTTGGCGCTGGGCGCGCGACGCCGCGACATCGTAAACCTGGTAGTCTTGCAAGGGCTGAAGCTCGCGATTAGTGGACTTGTCGTGGGACTTCCCGGAGCAATCGCCTTGACCCGCGTCCTGTCCAGCCTGCTGATTGACGTGATTCCGTTCGACCTCCCAACCCTTGCGAGTTTTACGCTGCTGCTGCTCGCTGTGGCTACAGTTTCCAGCTGCCTACCCGCTCTGCGTGCGACTAGAGCCAACCCACTGGAAGCTTTGCGATAGAAGTCGGCGTGTAGTGCAACGAGCCGGGCGTGGATTCTTCTTGACACGATTTTCACCATCTCGTACAATTTAAGTGAGAATTGAATATCTGATTCAGTAACCCTGAATCTCATCTAGAGTGGCCGAGGGACGGGCCCGATGACGCCACGACAACCGCTCCGATAGTAAATCGGGGGACAGGTGCCAACTCCCGCCCGGGTATGGGGAAGATGAGAGGGGCCGAAAGGTCTTGATGAGCCTCTTCCCAGCCGGAAGGGGCTTTTGAGTTTATAGCCTCTTCGACGACTTTCCGATATTTCCCCAGCCATAATCAGGCCGACTCGGATGAGCGGGCAAGCAGAAGTAATGGATTCCCGCCTGCGCGGGAATGACCGGCGCTGGAGCGATTCCCAGCTACGGGCCGTCGGCGCGCAGGCGGGAATCCACTGGAGGAGTAATGAGTTACGCGATTCATCTCAAATGTCGTGAATGCGCCCGAACCTTTCCTTTGGAACCGCTGGCGGCTTGCGAGGATTGTTGGGCGCCCTTGGAGGTGGTCTACGATTACGGGAAACTCTGGGCGGACCTGAGACGCGAAGACATCGCTGGGCGTGAGGCCAACATGTGGCGGTATCGTGAGCTGCTGCCTCTGGACGACGAGCCCTGGGTAGGGAGGCAGACAGGGTTCACTCCGCTTGTCGCTGCCCCGCGGCTGGCGCGTGCGCTAGGTGTGCGCGAGCTGTACGTCAAGAACGACGCCGTCAATCACCCCACGCTCTCTTTCAAGGACCGCGTGGTAGCGGTGGCGCTCAGCAAAGCGCGTGAATTCGGCTTTGACACGGTAGGCTGCTCCTCGACAGGCAATCTTGCCAATGCAGTGGCGGCGCAGTCCGCGGCGGGTGGATTCAAAAGCTTCATCTTTGTTCCCGCCGACCTCGAGCTCGAAAAAGTCGTCGCCACCCGTATTTACGGGGCTGCTTTGGTCAAGGTGCAGGGCAATTACGACCACGTGAACCGTCTGTGCTCCGAGGTCGCGCAGAAGTACCGCTGGGGAATTGTTAACGTGAATTTGAGGTCTTACTATGCCGAAGGGTCGAAGACGATGGGTTTTGAAATCGCCGAGCAGCTTGGCTGGCGTCTGCCGCAGAATATCGTTGTCCCCATGGGCGGCGGGGCGCTCATCACCAAAATCTACAAAGCCTTTGCCGAGTTGAAAGAGCTGGGCTGGGTGGAGCCGCAGGGCACGAAGTTTTTCGGCGCACAAGCCACGGGCTGTTCACCGATCAGCACCGCCGCAAAACGCGGTACATCCGAGATCGAGCCTCAGAAACCGCGCACCATCGCCAAGTCTCTTGCCGTTGGCAACCCTGCCGACGGCTCCTACGCCGTATCGAGAATTCTCGAGTCGGGCGGAGCCGCCGAGGATGTCGAGGACGAGGAAATCCTGGAGGGCATCCGCCTGCTGGCCGAAACTGAAGGCATCTTCACTGAAACCGCAGGTGGCGTCACCGTCGCGGTCACTCGAAAGCTGTTCTCCCAGGGACGGCTCAATCCGGACGAGCGCATCGTCATCACCATCACCGGCAATGGCTTGAAGACCATTGGTGCCGTGAAGGGCTGCGTGGAAGAGGAGGAAGCCATTCACCCTAAGCTAGCGGAGTTCGAAGACCGATACCTGAGCGCCACGGCTGCGGTTGGGGTATAGGCTCTGGAGTGCGGCAGCTTGCTGCCGCTTTTCCGGCGCGAGCTTGCTCGCGCTTCGTAGATCCCGGTGCCGCGCCTGACGACGGCCGGCAAGCTGCTGACCGACATGCGGTGGCAAGCTGCCGCACCCGAGAGTTACACATCTAAAACAGGAGGTTACGTTGGAAAGAAAACTTGGTTTTGACTCGATCGCACTGCACGGAGGACAGCACCCCGATCCCACCACGGGTGCGCGCGCCGTCCCCATCTACCAGACCAGCTCGTTCGTTTTCAAGGACACAACGCACGCTGCCAACCTTTTCGCTTTGAAGGAATTCGGCAACATTTACACCCGCATCATGAATCCCACCTGGGGGGTTCTCGAGGAAAGGGTAGCGGCGCTCGAGGGGGGAGTTGCGGCGCTCGCGACAGCCTCCGGGCAAGCGGCTGAAACCCTCGCCATCCTGAACATCGCCCAAGCCGGAGACCAGATCGTTTCGTCCACCAGCCTCTACGGCGGCACCTATAACCTGTTCCATCACACTCTTCCCAAGATGGGCATTGCGGCGGTCTTCGCCGACCCTGCCGACCCGGAGAATTTCCGCAAATGCCTGACTTCAAAAACCAAACTCATCTACGCGGAAACCCTGGGTAATCCCAAAAACGATATGTTAGACATCGAGGCAGTAGCCAAAATTGCACACGAGGCGGGCATTCCGCTGATAATTGACAACACGGTGGCCACACCTTACCTGTGCCGCCCGTTCGAGTGGGGCGCCGACATTATCGTTCACTCGCTGACCAAGTTTATGGGCGGCCATGGAAACTCCATCGGCGGGATCATCGTCGATTCGGGAAAATTCGACTGGACGCAAGGCAAGTTCCCGTCGCTGGTTGAGCCGGATCCCAGCTATCACCACCTGAAATTCGTGGAGACCTTCGGGAATCTTGCTTATATCATTAAGGTGCGGGTTCAGCTCCTGCGTGACCTCGGCCCGGCGCTGAGTCCCTTCAACGCTTTCCTGGTCTTGCAGGGAATCGAGACTCTGTCGTTGCGGGTGCAGCGACACTCGGATAATGCCCTGAAGGTGGCGCAGTTCCTCGAGAAGCATCCCGCCGTGTCGTGGGTGAACTATCCCGGACTGCCCACTCATCCGACGCACGCGCTGGCGAAGAAATACCTCCAGCATGGTTTCGGAGCTATTTTGGGATTTGGCATCAAGGGTGGCTTGCAGGCCGGAATCAAGTTCATCAATTCCGTGAAACTGCTCTCCCACTTGGCCAACCTTGGCGATGCCAAGTCCTTGGTCATCCACCCCGCCAGCACCACGCACCAACAGTTGAGTCCGGCGGAGCAGGTCGAGACGGGGGTGACGGAGGAATACATCCGGCTCTCGGTCGGCATCGAGAATGTCGAGGACATCATCGCCGACATCGACCAGGCGCTCCACGCCGCCGGCAGCAGTTAGCAGGAAGTGGCACAGGCACTCTTGCCTGTGCCACGGACTGATACAACGCTCCGTCGAACACAGGCAAGAGTGCCTGTACCACTTCTCCAGCCGGGGCGGGACAGGTGAGGGGGTAGAAGGAAGCATGCTCGAAGAAGGCTCAGTCGGGATCGTCGAAACCAAGCACTTCACGTTTGCCGCGCCGCCCCACGAGATGAGGCTCGAGTGCGGGCGCACGTTAGGACCCATCACGCTTGCCTACGAGACCTACGGTGAACTGAACGAGGCCCGTGACAATGCCATTCTGGTGGTTCATGCGCTTTCCGGCGACGCCCACGCCGCCGGATACCATCATCCGCGCGACAAGCAACCGGGCTGGTGGGATATTATGATCGGCCCGGGGAAGGCTTTCGACACCCGAAAATACTTCATCATTTGCTCGAACGTTGTGGGAGGATGCAAGGGGTCGACCGGGCCGAGTTCCGTCAATCCGCGCACCGGGCGGCCCTATGGGCTCACCTTTCCCATGGTGACGGTTCGCGATTGGGTTGATACACAGAAGGTTCTGGTCGACCACCTGGGAATCAAGCGCCTGCTCGGGGTGGTGGGCGGGTCAACGGGCGGAATGCAAGTCTTGCAGTGGGTTGTCTCCTACCCTGAGATGGTGCGTCTTGCCATCCCAATCGCCACCACCAGCAAGCTTTCCGCCCAGGCCATCGCCTTCAATGAGGTCGGCCGGCAGGCCATTCAGTTCGATCCGAACTGGCGGGAAGGCGAATACTACGGAAAGACGGTGCCCCGCCACGGGCTTTCCATTGCCCGCATGATCGGTCACATCACTTACCTCTCCGACCGATCCATGCACCAGAAGTTTGGCCGCCGCCTCCAGGACAAGTCGGCTTACGGTTACGATTTTCGCGCTGACTTTCAGGTCGAGAGCTATCTGCGGTACAAAGGAAACCATTTCGTTAACCGCTTTGACGCTAATTCGTATCTCTATATTACCAAGGCGATGGACTACTTCGACTTGGCCCAGGCCTACGGGAGTCCCGAAGAGGCTTTTGCCGGGGTCAAGACCCGGTTCCTGGTCATCTCGTTTTCCTCGGACTGGCTGTTCCCGACTTACCAGTCGAAAGAAATTGTCAGCGCCCTGCGGCGCGTACATGCCGAAGTCATCTTCACGGAGATACAGACCGACCACGGGCACGATGCCTTTTTGCTCGAGTCTCAACAACTGACTTCGCTCATCACCAATTTTCTCAGTCACGGTTGGAAGCAGAGGTCGTAACTTATGAGTGGGTTGACCGAAGAGATCCGATTGCCTGAAGCCGGGGGCGTTGTTCGCCTCACTCCTGAGCACAAGCTGATTCTCAGCCTCATCGAAGCCGGCTCTCGTGTCCTCGACCTGGGGTGCGGTGAGGGCGACCTACTGCTGGCGCTGAAGGTGTTGAAAGGAGTCCGGGGGGAGGGCATTGAGCTGTCGGAGGCCTGCATTCAGGCCTGCGTCGCTCGAGGCCTGGTCAGCGTTCAGCATGGCGATCTGGACGAAGGATTGGCCAACTACCCGGACCGATCCGTGGACTACGTGATCTCGACCAACACCATCCAGGTACTCCATAGGCCGATGGTGCTGATCCGGGAGATGGCGAGGGTCGGCAAGCGCTGTATCGTTAGCTTTCCCAATTTCGCTCACTGGCGCGTCCGTTCACAGCTTCTCCTCAAAGGCCGCATGCCGAAGACGCTGAAACTCCCTTATGAGTGGTACGAAACGCTGAACATCCACCTCACTACGATTCACGACTTTCGCGATTTCTGTGGGAAAGCCGGGTTAAAGGTCCTGCGCGAAATTCCGCTTCGAACCTCCCCCCAGGCAGCGTACACCGAGGTCAGCGTTCTTCCCAACCTGCGCGCCGACGCCGCCATCTTCATCCTCGAAGATGCCAAGGTGTAGCGCCTATTACAAAATCAGGAATTGCACTATGAACAGGAGAGAGAAGATGTAGGTGAGGGCGGGGCACTCGCGCCAGCGTCCGGTGGCCAGCTTGGCGACAGAATAAGAAATCAGACCGAAGGCAATGCCATTCGCGATGCTGAACGTCAACGGAATTCCCACTACCGTGAGGAATGCGGGCAGGTACTCCGTGGGGTCGTCCCATTCAAATTCGCGCAGCACCTTGAGCATCATGGAGCCCACCACGATCAGCGCTGGGGCAAGGGTGGGATAGCGGAGGATGGGATTGTGGGCCGCGTCTGTGCCCACGCGGACCCCTCCCCCAATCATCGCGGCCAGGGGGCTGAAGAACATTGCGGCGAGCAGCAGTGCCGCCGTGACCACGCTGGCGAGCCCGGTGCGCGCGCCGTCCGACACCCCGGCGGCGGATTCAATGTAGCAGGTAATCGTCGATGTGCCGAGTCCAGCGCCCACCGTAGTCCCGACGGCATCCGCGAACAGAGCGCGGTCTACGCGGGGAAGTTTTCCCTGGCGCAGCAATCCTGCTTGTTGGCCCACTCCCACCAGCGTCCCCACCGTATCGAACAAGGCCAGGTAGAAAAGCACGAAGATAGCAGAAGCAAGCTTGGCGGGCTGGATCGCAAAGAGCCCGCGCAGGTCGAACTTCATGAACGTCGATGCCAGGTGAAGATCGGAGGAGAAAGCTCCCTGGTAATGGACCAGCCGGAAAGCCGCGGCGATGGCGGTGGTGGCCAGGATGCCCACCAGGATCGCGCCACGAACCCGAAACGCCAGAAGCACCAGCAACGTCAGAAGGCCGAGAACGCTCACCAAGGTTACCGGGTGGCGGAAATCACCGAGTCGGACCAGCGTGCCCGGAGCGCCGATTACCAGGCCGCCGTACTCGAGTCCGATCAAGGTGATAAACAGGCCGATGCCCGCGGCAATGCCGCACTTCAACGAGTGCGGAATGGAGTTCACAATCTGCGCGCGAATGCCGGTCAGCGTAATCGCTATAAAGAACATCCCCGCCAGCAGCACGGCGGCGAGCGCTTGCTGCCAGGTCAAACCAAACCCCAGCGGAGCCAAGCCGCAGAGCGTGTAGACGAAGAAGAAGTTCTCGCCCATCCCTGGCGCCAGGGCCACAGGGTAGTTGGCGATCAAGCCCATGAGCAACGTCGAAATCGCCGCGGCCAGGCAGGTGGCCGCAAGCACCGAGCGAAAATCCATTCCGGCCTGGGAAAGCACCCCTGGCTGCACGAAGATGATGTAAGACATTGCCAGGAAAGTGGTGAGGCCGCCAATCGCCTCGCGCTCGAGGGTAGTGCCCTGGGATTCAAGCTGGAAGAATCGAATTATGAGTTGTTTCACGATTCCACTTGCATTGGAAAGCATGCAGAGTTACGATTTGCTCGGGCGCGGATGAGCCTGCACCGAAGAGTCGGGCACTGGGGGTGGGAGCCCGGCCACGCTGGATGTGCTTCGGCACCTTAGGTGTCGTTCCCCCCTTTAGGCCTCGGCGCCCTTCTTCTTGGAGTGCGGCAGCGGTGCCTGCG
>Ga0326727_10002093_pt1 | contig 70304 bp, 58 predicted proteins | sample MB2enrmetagenome_FD_207643 | JGI IMG/M metagenome (GOLD analysis project Ga0326727, IMG submission 207643) | Lab enriched peat soil microbial communities from McLean, Ithaca, NY, United States - MB29MY | ecosystem: Environmental > Terrestrial > Soil > Wetlands > Peat | place: USA: New York...
GCGCACGTTGCCACGCGGCGTGGGCAGCGCGTGCCGGATGCGCTGGTATTGTTGCTCGCTGAGTTGCATGGACATATTGCCACTCTGCCGCAATTCGCCCCGGCTGCCAAGTATTAGTGTGAACACCACCTAGCGGTCCATCGGGTGCACTTCCGTCAAAACGCTTGACCGGCGGGCGGTTCCGGGGAACCACGCTTTCATTATTTGTTCGCATCTGAGAAACTAATAGGAAGTTTGCGTTCTTGATCCGTGCCGCCGCCCGCCCGCCACTTCGTCGCTGCCACTTCGTGAATTTCATATTTGCGAGGTTTCTTAAGTGAGTATACGTGTCACAAACCAAGTAGTGGTCACAGTCGCGATTACCCTACTAGGTCTTTTTGCTTTCTTGAGCTACCGCTCTATCGCGATTCACCGCATTCTGACCGCTGGTAAGCGGTTGAGTCAGCGTGCAGAACCAAGAGACCCGAGAACGTCAACTGATCCACAAGAACTTCTCGCTGAAGCGAGCCGTCTGTACTGGCTAAACAACGGCCCGAAGGCGGCGCCGCTCTACGCCAGAGCTGAGAGTCTATTCGCCGACCAAGGAGATCACAGGAACGAGCTTTACGCCAAAGTGGGCCGCCTCAGATCGGAAGCCGAAACAATGTCGTTTGTGGAGCTTTCACGAGTCCTGAATGAACAGCTCCAGAATCCGATCGTCCGAAACGACCCAAGGCTGCGCCTGTGGTGCCTCATCGCGAAGGGCTACACGGATCTTGAGATTGACTATCGAGCCTCAAAGCGCGATTGGCTAGAAGCGCAGGACATCGCTAAGAGCCTGGGCGAGGACCAATGGGTGACGAGGGCCTCCGGCGAATTGGGCCTTATTGCTTTCCTAGAAGGAAACCCCGGACATGCGGCCAGACTTCTGGGAGGTGCGCTCCTGTCAACCATGGCGAGCGGCGATACGGCTGGTCAAGTACGATTTCTAGAATTACTCGGAAGAGGATTTGAGGAAGTTAAGCGCCCCGCGGAAGCGCTGAAATTCTTCGAGAGAGCAATCAAACTGGCGGAGGCCGATCCTGACTGCGGACTGCCATTCATGGGTTATGAAGGGAAAGCAGATGCCCTGGCCTCGCTCGGTCGAACCGATGAGGCAAAGTCGGTGCTTGAGAGCGCACTGAACAAAGCGCGATCACAAGAGAAGCGCGGCCACGAAGCGCAGTTGCTCATTCTTCTCGGAAAGCTGGAGGCGCAGACGGGAAACCGACAACAGGCGCTGACACATTTGGAAGATGCCGGCCAATTTGCAACCCGACTGCAGTACTACCGAATGGAAGCCGACGCCATGTTCGAACTAGCGACACTCTATCGTGATGGCGGTGATCTGGTCACAGCGGACGCGCGTGCCACCCAGGGTCTGGCTGCCAGCCAGCAGGTTGGTGATCGTTACTACGTGCCTCGCAACTTGACGATGCTGGCTGATTTGAAAGCGCGGCGTGGCCGCTTTGCCGAAGCAAACGCGCTCTACGAGCAGGCGGAAGATGTGATTGAGGGAATGCTCCTCAGCGTCGAGGAGCCGTACTGGCATAGCTCAACTGCAGCGGCGATGAGTCAGACCTACTTGGGACACTTTGAACTCATCACCAAGAACGGCGATGCGCCCGGAGCGTTCACCGTACTGGAACGAGTTCGAGGCCGAACCCTTGCTTGGGCTCTTAAAGACAGAAAAGCACTCCCGTCAGCGGAATCAGGGCAAACAGCCACACTGGAAGGCGATGTTGCAGGTCTACAGGTCCGATTGATGCAGACCAGCAGCCAAGTCGAACGCGGACAACTGCTCGACAATCTGGTTGAATACGAGCGGCGATTGGGTCTGGCGTGGACCAGAGATGATGCCCCAAGCCAACGCCTACCTGAGCAGCCAGCGCCGTTGACGAATGTGGAAAATGACCTGCATCCAGATGAGGTGCTCTTGGAGTACGTGCTGGATGATCCAACTTCCTTCTGTATCACGGTGACGCGGCGAGGGGCACACGTTCAAGCACTGCCGGTTGGGCGAAAGGAGGTAGAAAAACAGGTACAGCAATTTGTCGACGACGTGCGCGCAAAGGGCGCCGGAATCGAAGCCTCGCAACGTCTGTTTCGAGCACTACTAGAGCCGATCCCCGAAGCAAAGACGGCGACCCGATTCATCATTGCGCCAGACGGGATGTTGAACCTGCTTCCATTCGAAGCACTTCGCGATGGGCGGGGCGACTATCTGTTGAAGTCTCGCGTCATAAGCTATGTGCCCTCGGGGACCATCCTTGATGTATTGCGGCGAGAGAGGAAGAACGTAAGGGCGCCGCGTCCGTTTCTCGGTGTAGGTGATGTTGTCTACGAAAACCAAGGCGGGGCTGGGCGTAGGATACCGACTCCAAACACGATCCGCGCACGGCTGGTGCGCGGCATGGCGGACCTTTCCGGGATGCGGCTTCAGGATCTTCCTGAAACGCGGGAAGAGGTCGAAAGAATCGGTAAAATTGTCGGACGGGATGCGGTAATGTTGCTTGGCAAAGACGCTACGGAAACTGCATTCAAGAAGGAGCCGCTCGATCAGTTTCGCGTGTTGCACCTGGCGGTCCACGGATTCGCAGACACGCAGTATCCCGAGCGTTCAGCACTGGTCTTGGGGACCGACCCGAAGTCCAGCGACGACGGGTTGCTGCAAGTGAGGGAGATTATCAGATTGCGACTGAATGCCGAACTGACTACGCTATCCGCGTGCGACACAGGTGTGGGCAAACTGCAGGGACAAGAAGGCGTCAGTAATCTGGTGGAAGCGTTCTTGGTAGCCGGTTCGAAATCAGTTGTCGCGAGCCTCTGGAGCGCCGACGACACGTTCGCGAGTGCGCTGATGGATCGCTTCTATCAGCGGCTCGGCCAAGGCGAGGACACCAGTTCAGCGCTTCGAGGCGCTAAGCTAGATTTGTTGGCGAAATATGGCGACCAGGTGAGTCCATTTTATTGGGCAGCGTTCATAGCTGTTGGAGAGGCTTCCACACCAATTGGGATTAAACAGCAATGACTTTGACTCTCGAAGAGCGCACGAAGATTTTCGACAAGGTCTGCCGCTTGGTGGAAACCAAGCATTTCAATCCTGCCATGAATGGAGTGGATTGGAACGCGCTTGCGCAAAGCCGACGGGACCAAATTCTTGCGTGCGCCGAGCCGGAGGCATTCGAAAAGGAAGTTCAGACGCTAGTGGCTGAGCTCAAGACTAGCCACACCGGCTTCCGACATGCCGGAATGCAAAACATACCGGCCCGGCACGCGATCAATGCAACCATGCAGCGCATTGCCGTCAACGGGAGTGAACGCTGGATGTTTCAGGATGTGCACCAAGGCGGCCCAGCGTACTCGGCGGGGATTCGGCCTGGAGATTTGTTGGTGGAACGCGGCGGACGAGAGGTGCGGCCTCCCGAAGATTTGACGTTCTCAGTCGGAGAAACGGTTGACTTGACCGTCGAAAAACTCCACGGAGGCCAAGAGCGGCTCAGACTTCAATTACCCGTGCCGAAGTCAAAGAAACACCCCGTCACCGCGCCAGACCCGGTACACGCTGAGAAAATCACCGACGAGATCGGCCTACTCAGAGTCGCCATGTTCCCCGGAGTGGTGGGAATCGACGTAGCGAAAGACATCGACCGCGGCATCGCCGCACTCGACGGATGCAGTCGGCTCATCGTCGATTTACGCGGTAATACCGGCGGAGGAATCGGCGGGCTGCGCCTGATGAGCTATTTGACCCCCGGAAAACTTGAGGTTGGCTACAGTCTCACGCGGAAACGTCGCGAGCGCGGCTATCGTCGTGAGGAACTGACCCGATTCGGACGGATTCCGTCTCACAAGGCGACTCTCATATGGTTAGCGGCTCGATATGCCTTCGTAGAAAAATCTATCCTCGTAGTCACCGAAGGACTCGGCCAGCGACGATTCCACGGTCGAGTCGTGCTGTTGGTCAACGAACACACTGCCAGTTTGGGAGTGCCCGATTTCAAGAGTACGACATTACATGGATTCCCGAAGATATTTTCGCAACTGACAGCAGGATTGCAGAGTTCGGTATTGGCCTTGGGGATGAGATTGTTGCAATTGGCCTTTTTACGCGCTTTTTTGGGTCAAGCCATTTAATTCCCCTCGTTCGTACTGGCAACATTGCGATGATGCCGAGAGATAAATTGCCCAGCAAGGATTTTGGCGAAATGGACGCTTATCTAGCTGAGGGGAGGTCTATCGGCGGCCTCAGTGGATCGCCGATTTTTGTACGTAACACTGTCGTTATGCCAATACCGGGACCGAAGGGTAAGGTCATCTACAGTTCTGGGCTTGGAGCTATCCACTTTTTAGGACTTATGCACGGTCATTGGGAAGTGCCTGGGTCATTTTCTACAACCGAGCAAGCGGAAGCTGTGAATATGGGCGTATCAATCATTGTGCCCGCGAAGAAAATTCTAGAAGTCCTATATCATCCGGAGCTAGTCGCCTTAAGAAAAGAAAATGTCGAAGAGCAGAAGCGAAGCAAGTATCCAACCATGAACTCATCATTTTCCGCGAAACCTCTTAGCAAGGAAGAGTTCGAGGCCATGCTAAAAAAGGTATCGCGCAAGAAGTCCGACCAAAAGTAGGCAGTCAGAATGGTTCGGCAACTTGGGTGGAGGAACGCACATTCAAAACGTAACGCCAGCGGCCATTGCGGTGCTTGTGCTGGAGCTTACTCCGGCAGCCTTGTTCGGACTTGCCGGCGAGCGGATTGGGCGGGTTTGCGCCCGCTGGCCCATAGCGTTGCGGACTGCCTTGCCGGCGCTCTGCGCCCTGCCTTACGTTCTGCTATCCACGTCGCAGCAAATGTTTTCGTGGAAGTGGTGCGCTCTCTACGCGGCGTTGCCCGTGGCGATCGCGTGGCTGCTGGGGCAGGCCGCAATCGCCGATCCCGAACAGCGCGGCAATTGGCGGGACGTAATCGTTCTTCTAACCTTGGGGCTGGCAGTCGATTTGCGCTGGTTCGAGCGGGCGTGGCCGAGCGGGCTTGCGGGCCTGGGGAAACTGCTACTCGTCGATGCGGCGTTATATGGATTTGTCGCGGTCCGGCGGCTGCGTGCAACCGGCTTCGACTTTCATTTTCACGGGAGCGATTGGAAGACGGGGCTGCGCGAACTGGCCTTCCTTACCCCATTGCTTCTGGGGCTGGGGATGGCGCTGGGGTTTCTCCATCCGCATGGCCACGCGCTGCGCATTTCGATGGTTCCGGCGTGGATCTATATCTTCATTTTCATTGCGGTGCCCGAGGAACTCTACTTTCGCGCCTGGGTGCAGAATTTGCTGGAGCGACGGTTGGGACGGCGAGCGGCGCTCGGGATCACGGCCGTGTTGTTCGGGCTTTCGCATTTCAATAAGCATTTCAGTAAAAGCTCGGCGCACTTCAACTGGCAATACGTCTTGCTTGCAACGGTCGCCGGAATCTTCTACGGCCGGGCATGGCGCGAGCGGCAGCGGGTGCCAGCCTCGGCCATTACTCACGCCAGCGTGGACGCCATCTGGTCGTTCTGGTTTTAGCGAGGGATCGTAAGACCTACAGCAATGTGCAACATGGCAATTGAGTCGAAGATTCGCCCGGCAATTCCGGCTGCCAGCCGCCGGTACTTTGTTTGGGCGCAGATCGTCGTCGCGTTCCTGTTTCTGGAGTTTGCGCTTTGGACGCCAACATCGGAGGTTCGCAACCGCTGGGCCGCCATCGCGGCGCTCGCAATTCTGGCCTTCATCCTGATCGACGTATCGACCGACGGACTGTCGCAGCCGTCGCGGTCGTCGCTTGCGCGCCTCGGCCTCGGATTGCCGAAACTGTCCGGCGCAGGCGTGGTGCTGGGGACCGGTTTTGCAACCGCCGTCTTCTTGGTGATGCTGGTGCGCTGGGCGGGTGGCCAAATTCCCGCCAATCCGGCTTGGTTCCCGAATTTGCAGTCGGCCTGGGGCTACGTGATCTGGGCTATGCTCCAGGAATTCCTGCTGCAATCGTTTTTCTTCAACCGCTGTGAAGAACTGTATGGAAGTCAGGCTGCGGTTTGGATGACGTCCACGCTTTTTGCCGCCGCCCACTTGCCCAATCCCGTGCTCACCGCCGCTGCGCTCATCGGCTCCCTTTTTTTCTGCGAAATGTTCCGTCGCTACCGCAACATCTATGCGCTCGGGATTGTCCACGCCATGCTGGGACTGACCATTGCCCTCACCATGCCCGACAGCCTGCTGCACCACATGCGGGTCGGAATTGGCTATCTGCGGTACCGGTGAGCGCGCCGGTGGCGATGCGACGTACGGCGCGATTGCAGTTGGGAGTGGGCGGGCCCGCCTCGTAAATCTATTTGGCGTTGGCAATCCCCAAATAGCTATTCACAGTATCGACAGTCAGGCTGAGACTGGAAGCGATTTGCGAGACTTGCTGGCCCTGCTGATAGAGTTGAACGACCTGTTGTGACTCCGACAGTTTGACCGTGTCCTCCGAGTCGTTCGTGGTTTGTTGGGGTTTTTGAGCGGCCGCCGATTTCGCGTAAGCGTCCTGAGCGGCGAGCGACGCGGTCGATAACGAGTTGGATATGGAAATACTCATAAGAAGCTTCCTTTCCACTTACACCTGGGATGATCGGCACACCAGAGTCACCGCATGAGTCGAATCGCAGCAATTCTTTTCGAGGAGTCGATGCGACAATCCCGAAGTGGAATAGGACGAACTTCCGGGAAGACCACGGATCGGTCGGCGGGAAGCCCTCACCTTTGTGCAGCGCTATGGGCCGCAGATTGCTTTCGGAGTCATGGGGAATCTCTTCGTTTCTTACACCGCTCTCATCGAATCGGACTCGAAGCGTGAGGCCAAATTCCCTGCCCCGAAAAAATGCGCAGTGACACCAACTCGGCAGAAATCCCACCAGGCGCGGTCTTCGCGAAGCAGCAGGATGGGACCGCAAGGCAAGCCCAAGGACAAGGACAAAAAGAAAGATCGTCTCCGGCCATTCAAGACCTACTGCTGAATGCTCTGCGGCGTCACCGGGCCGGGCAACTGACCGAGGCTGCGCGAATCTATCGGCAGATTCTGGCGATCGATCCCCATCAGGCAGACAGCCTGGATTTGCTCGGCATGATCGCATATCAAGCCGGAGGCCATGAACTCGCCGTCGCCATGATTCGCAAGGCAATTGCGGTCAATCGACGCCAGGCTTCCTATCATTCCAACCTGGGCACCGTCCTTCAGGCCCAAGGCAAGCTCGATGAAGCCGCGGCATGTTATGAGCAAGCGCTGGTTCTCAACCCGAACTTAGCCGAGGTCCACGTCAACCTTGGCAACATCTTCCAAGCTCAAGAAAAGTTGGACGAGGCAGTGGCTCGCTATCAGTACGCACTGGCCCTCAAACCGGAGCTAGTCGAAGCGCACCATGGTTTGGGCAACACTCTCCAGCTCATGCAGGACGACATGCTGGAGGAAGCGGTAGCTTGTTATGAGCGGGCGCTGGCCCTTCAGCCAAGCCATGCCCAGGCCCACTACAACCTGGGCTGCGCCCTCCGCGCCTTGGGCAAAGTGGATGAGGCGTTAACGCAGTACAGAATGGCTCTAGCTCTCCAACCGGACTATATCGCAGCCGGGTTCAGAGAGTCTCTGGCGCAACTGCTTCGAGGGGACTTCCCCTCGGGCTGGCACAACTATGAAAAGCGCTGGCAATGTAAACCTATTGACCACGGCACGCCAATGCGCGCCTATTCGCAACCGCTCTGGGCCGGCGAAACGCTGGCATCGGGGCGTCTCTTGATCTGGGGCGAGCAAGGCGTCGGCGACGAAATCATGTTCGCGGGACTCCTCCCGGACGTGCTCCGCACTGGCAACCGTTGCGTTCTCGATTGCGACGCACGGCTCAAACCCCTTTTCACCCGTTCGTTTCCCGGCATTGATGTCGTCTCCGGCCAAGTCTCTGGCAACGGTTTGGGAAACGATCCAGGTCATGGTCCGGAACTAGACATCGCCGCACACCTGCCCTGCGGCAGTCTGCCAGGCCTTTTCCGAACAACCCGCGCTGCCTTCGCCGCCACCACGTCGCCCTACCTCATTGCCGATCCGGTCGCACGGGAGCGCTTTCGCGCCCGCTATACCGATGCTGACGCAAATGGAAAACGGCTGGTCGGGCTGGCTTGGCATACCAACAACCGGAAGACAGGCCGCTACCGCTCCATCGACTTGTCGTTATTCGCTCCACTGTTCGCGCGGCCCGGCATCCGATGGGTGAGCCTGCAATATGGCGATCACGACGCGTTGCAGAGCCAGGCAGCGGCGGCCAGTGCGACCATCCTTATTGATCGCTCGGTCGATCAGATTGCGAACATCGATATTTTCGCGGCGCAGATCGCAGCCATGGATATGGTGATCGCCATCGATAACTCCACCGCGCATTTGGCCGGAGCGCTCGGCATTCCCACGTGGGTCCTGCTGCCATTCGCACCCGACTGGCGCTGGCTTCGGGAGCGCGTGGATAGCCCCTGGTATCCGACCCTGCACCTCTTCCGTCAGCCCAAGCGCGGCGATTGGCAATCCGTGGTGCAAAGAGTGTGGAGCGCCTTATGAACCGCGATCGCCCTCAGGGAATCGTTGGCCATGAATCGGCGAAGCTTGAGAAAGAGCTGGCGGCAGTTCATAACGGCGAAGAAGAAAGTACCGGAGGTTGGGAAGTCGCATAATCTCCACTCTGCCAATCCTTGTGATAAACGGCGTCCCTGGGCGTTTTCTAAGGGGTGGTTTCGTATACTTGAAGGAATGATTATTTCCCCGGCTAGCTTGTTCGTCCTCGCCACGCGAGGGCCTCGATGATTTCCATCGTCCGCGATGTGGCCCTTGCTGTCGCTGCCATTCCATTTATTTATTACTCGATTGCGTTGTTCAGTTCGTGGCAATTCTTTCGCCGCAGTGCGTGTCCAAGCGCGCCCGATCCCAACTTCACTCCGCCGGTGAGCAATCTCAAGCCGATTCGCGGGCTCGATCCCGAAGCCTATGAAAACTTCGCCAGCTTCTGCCGGCAAGACTATCCAGATTACGAGTTACTTTTCTGCGTCGGCGACGAAGACGACCCGGCTGTTCCCATCCTGCGCAAGCTGGCGAGCGATTTTCCGGAACGCCGCATTCGCGTGCTGTTTGGCTCCGGCGGAAAAGGGACGAACGACAAAGTCGTCAAGCTGGCCCGCCTGGTCGGGGAAGCGCAGCATGAAGTGGTTGTCATTAGCGATAGCGACGTGCGGGTCGGGCCCAGCTACCTGCGCACGGTGGTGGCTCCTTTGGCCGATCCGAAGGTGGGAGCTACGACTTGCTTTTACGTGTCGATCGAAGAAAAGACATTCGCCGAAAAGCTCCAGACGATCGGCATGTTTTCCGACTTCTATGCCGGCATCCTGGTGGCTCGTCAGCTCGACGGAGTGAAGTTTGCGCTCGGGCCGACCATCGCCACCACGCGTGCGCGGCTGGCCGGATTCGGCGGCTATGAAGCGCTCCAGGACCGCCCCGCCGACGATCTGCTGGTGGGCCGCCTCATCGCCGAACAGGGCTGCGAAGTCCAACTTTCGCATTACGTCATTTCGACCGTCGCGGATTATGGCTCCCTGCGCGATCTTCTCCACAAACGCCTGCGCTGGATCGTGGTCATGCGCCACATGCGCCCCTGGGGACACCTCGGCCTGCTGCTTACTCAGGGATTGCCCTGGTCTTTGGCGGCGGTTGCCATCCACCCTTCAGCGCAAGTTGCGCTCGGTTATCTCGGCGCGTACTTTGTCCTGCGATGCGCGATGACCTGCCTGATCGGCGTTTGGGGGCTAAAACAGAAAGCGGTTTGGAAAAAACTGGCGCTGGTCCCGGTGTGGGACGCCATGGCTTTCCTGGTCTGGCTGGCCAGTTTTGCGCGCAACAGCATCCGCTGGCGCGATGGCGAATACTATATTCGCGATGGCAGGCTCGTGCCCGTGACCAGGCCGTCCGTGTAGGGCTGACACTCTTGTCCGCCCCGCCGAGCGAAACTCGGCGATTGTCGGGACGCGCAAAAATCTAAAGCATTTCTCGCTTTGCTGTAGAGGGAAGGCACGAACGGGAAGGGCACGAGTTTACTCGTGCCGCTGAGTGCTATAACGGATAGCGGCTTTAGCCGCTGGGGGCGCACACTCTACACCATCACGCGAAATGCGTTAGATTCGCTCTCAAGCGAAACCTCGATTACAAAGACACAGGCTCGCGGGCCGATCTGCGCCCAGTGCGGTTATGGGTCTGGCGCCAGTCGACACGCGGCAACATCACGCCGGCATCGATCCGGTCGCGATATTGCAATGCAACATTCATCAGCGAATCCAACAGAGAGTCCGACAGCAAATGCGGTTGCAGCCCGAGTTCAATCAGCTTCGAATGCTTCGCATTGTAATAGTGCTGCTCTGCCTCCACGCGCGGATCGGGAAGGTGATTGATTTCGACTTTCAGGCCCAGATCTTTTCCGGCGGTTAGGACCATGCGCGCCAAGTCCATCACGGAAAACTGTTCCGTAAACTGGTTGAAGACACGGCACTCGCCGCGGTCCGCCGGATTCAAGCACGCGATCTCGACGCACCTTATAGTGTCGCGAATATCCAGAAATCCTCGGGTTTGGCCTCCCTTGCCGTAGACCGTGAGCGGGTGTCCAATGGCCGCCTGCACGCAGAAACGATTGAGCACGGTGCCAAAGACCTCGTCGTAGTCGAAGCGATTGACGAGCGTTTCGCTCAACGACACTTCATCGGTCATGGTCCCGTAAACCACGCCCTGGTTGAGGTCGGTGGCGCGCAGTCCCCACGCCTTGCAGGCGAACATGATGTTGTGGCTGTCGTGCACCTTCGATAGGTGATAAAAGGAGCCGGGCTGCTTGGGGTACGGCACCGTATCTTTCCGCCCATTGTGCTCGATCGTGATGTAGCCCTCTTCAATATCGATATTGGGCGTGCCGTATTCACCCATGGTGCCGAGTTTGATGAGGTGGCAGTCGGGCCGAAACTCGCGCAGCGCGAACAGCAGATTGAGCGTCCCCACGACATTGTTCACCTGAGTGAAGACCGCATGTTTGCGGTCGATCATGGAATAGGGAGCGGCGCGCTGCTCGGCAAAATGAACGACCGCCTCCGGCTCGAAGGCCTGCATCGCCGCAGACAGGAAGTCGTACTCCGTCACATCGCCCACAAAGAGCTCGATGGTTTCGCCGGTGAGGTCCTGCCAAGCGTTCAGGCGCTCTGCCAGCGGGCGGATCGGCGTCAGGGTTTGCACGCCCAGTTCGTGGTCCCATAGCCGGCGCGCAAAATTGTCGACAATGGCAACCGTATGTCCTTTCTTCGACAGATATAGAGCGGTCGCCCAACCGCAGTAGCCATCGCCTCCCAGCACCGCAACCCTCATGTGGCCTCCTAGCCTTGTGTAACCTGCGCGTATACTCTGAAAGATAATACTGTAAAATCCGCCGTTGCCTACGGAACCGATTGCGCTTCAGGCAACCATGCCACCGTTTTCGCCCCGCCGTTCGGCTGGGCCAGTTCGCCTTTAGAAATTTCGCCTTGAGAAATCGCAAGCGGGCGATTCGTCAGCACGACCTTGCCGCCGCTCGCAGCCACCAGATTCATATGCTCCGCGCCCACCAGCGATTCCAGTTGAGGCACCGCACTCTGGGTTGCCGCAATGTAGCAGCGCTCCGGTTTCAGCCAGAGATTCTTGAATTGCACGTCGTCGATGAACACGTCGGGTGCGCCGGGAGCGGCAGCGCCGTATTCCAGATTGTGGAAGCGTCCGTTGCGCAGCAGCGCGCTGCGGTTGGTATAGAAAAAGATGGAAGAAAACGTATAGTAGTGATGGTCGATGATCAGCGTTCCCTCGGGCGATTTCATGATCGCCTCCGCCAACGGGCGCGACGACAAATAAGGATCGAAAACAGCCATCGCCAGGCGGGCCGCGTGGAAGAACAAAATCATCATCAGCGCGGCGGCCAGAAATGCTCGCTGGCCGGCCCATTTCCAGGTTGCGAACGCTCCCAGGCATAAAGCAATGGCAGCCACCAGCAGCGGCGTCCGAAGATAGGCAAAGGACGACAGCGTGAGGTCCTGCATGTGGCCCAACGAGAGCTTATAAGCGCCGGGATGGTGGCTGAGCGCCTGCGAAATGTCTCCCGGCGCGGGAAGGTGGCGAGTGAGAAAAAATAAAGTCAGCGTCACCAGGCCTGCGCAGGCCGCAATCGCCGAGAGAGCGCGCGTGCCGCGCCGTATCCACGCGTTCTCTTTATCCATCGCCATCGCCGCGCCCAAAAGCAGCGCCAACGCCGGATAGCACGGCATCGAATAATATTCCTGGGTGGTCGAGAAGGTGAAGAAGACCAGCACGAAACCGGCCCAACACAACGCCAGAAGCCGCGTTCGTCCGGCACGGTCGTTGAAGTTGGAATTGGAATTCGGCTTGAACGAAAGTTTGGCCACGGCGGGAAAATACACGCTCCAGGGAAACAGCCACACCAGATGCAGCAGCCAGAAATAAAGCCGCGGCACCGTGTTGTAGTCTCGCGGATAGCGCAGATTTAGAAAACGCAGCAATTGCTCATTGATGAAGAAAAACCAAAGAAACCCGTGATATTCCCCCGGCCCGCTGTGCAGGGTGAAGGCGAAGTAAGGTGGATTGCGCAACGTCGCCAATATGTGCCAAGGCGCGGCAATGAGTAGAACGATCGCCAATCCACTGAAGGGACGCAACCGCCGCCAGGCGGCAGCGGAAAAAAGCTGGCGAGTAACGCCAAGATAAATCGCGCCCGCCGCCAGTGGAAACAATATTCCGATCAGGCTCTTGAGCAGAAGGCCGATTCCGAGGTTCGCGGCCAGCACGAAAGCCCAAAACCGCGGATGCGGCTCCTCTTCGTCCAACGCGCGCAGAAACGCCCACATGGCGAGCGCGACCGTGAAGGTCAGCATCACATCGGGGATCAAAATTCGCGTGAACAAAAACAGCCCTATGCATGTGGCCATGCACAGGCCGGCATAAAATCCGGCGCGCTTGCCGAAGGCCCAAGCGCCGAATGCCATGGTCAACAGGCAGAGGGCGATGACCGACAAGACATTCGGAATCCGTGCTGCCCAGTCGTGCGCGCCGAAAATCTCGTAGCTCGCCGCCATGGCCCAGCACCCTAGAGGAGCCTTTTCCAGGTACACGACGCCATCCAGCCGCGCCGTGACCCAATCGCCCGAAGTCAGCATGTTACGGGCGATCTGCGCTAGCACGGCGTCCGAGTCATCCATGAGGGAAGGCGGAGCAAACATGCAACCCACGTAGATGGTCGCCGCGACGAGCAGAACGCCTAGATATAGGCGCCAGTTTTTCCCGGTATCCAAACGCCCGTCTCCCTGGAGGCCGCTGCCTGGACCCCCCATTTTTTCATCCACAGAAAGAGAATCATCAGGCCCCATAGGTGATATCCAACATTGATCCGCTTCTCCAGGTGCTGGCGAATATAAGTTTCGATTGCCCCGCGCCGGAACAGATTCGCGTGATCGGAAGCGCCGTCCAGCAAAACTTCCATCATCAGCGGGCGCAGACAGCCCCGCAGCCAATCGTGCGCCGGAATGTCGAATCCCATCTTCTTCCGCCGAAGCACCGAAGGCGGAAGCTTATCGCGCATCAATTCCTTCAGCAGGACCTTCTGCCGCGAGCCGCGGACCTTCAGCGACGCGGGCAGCGTGGCGGCGAATTCAACGATGCGGTGGTCGAGGAACGGCGGCCGCACTTCCAGCGAATGCGCCATGCTCATGCGGTCCGCCTTGTTCAGAATATCATCGGGAAGAAAGTATCTCTGATCGAACCACAAATAAGGCGCCAGATCGTCGCGGGCGGGGAGCTGGTCGCGCAGTTCGCCGAGGACGCCGTCAAGAGCCGGAGGGAGTTCCAACCGCACCAGGCCCCGCTTTTGCGCCTCGTCAAAAGTCCCGTTCCAGTAAACGTGTGCGCGCTCGGGAGTCATCAGCGAGCCTTCGAGAAATCGCTTCAGTTGATATTCGAAACTGATTTTCTCGTTCGAAACCGGCCAGAAGCGCAATGCGCCGAGCGCGAGCCGACGGGCGCTTTGCGGAAATCGCCGGGCGAGCGCCGCCAGGCGATTCGCGCGATACGTAAGATAGCCGCCAAACAGCTCGTCCGCGCCTTCGCCGCTCAGGCTCACCGTGGTCTTGGTCTTGCTCAACTTGGAAAGGAACCAGACGGGAAGCGCGCCCGCGTCGGCCGAGGGTTCATCCGAGTAATACGCGAATTCCTCAATCGCACTCCGCAGGTCGGCCTCCGGATTCAGGTCCAGTTGCTCGTGGTCGGTGTGGTAAAGCTCGGCAACATCGCGAACGTAAGCGGTTTCGTCGAAACTCCTGCCGCAAAATGAAATCGAGAAAGTCTTGAGCGGCGCGCTCGATTCCGCCGTCGCGTAGTGCAAAATCGTGGAAGAATCTATGCCTCCGCTCAACCACATGCCCAGCGGAACGTCGGAAATCATGTGCTCGCGGATCGACTGCCGAAGCAGACCGTCCAATTCCTCTCGGGCCGATTCCAGCGTACACTCGCGGACGGCCCCGCTCGGCAAGCGCCAGTAGGCATCGGAAGAAACCTCGCCATCCCGCCACTCCAGCCACCGCCCCGGCGGAAGTTTTTCGATGCCCTCGATCAGCGTCCAGGGGCAAGGCACATAGTTCAACGACAAATAGCAATCGAGGCCGTCCAAACTCAATCGCCGCTCAATCTCGGGATGGATGAGAATCGCCTTTAATTCGGAGCCGAAAAACAAATCCTCTCCACGGCGCGTGAAATACAGCGGCTTGATCCCCATGCGGTCGCGCGCCAGCACCAGCCGCTTCGCCGATTTCGTCCACAGCGCAATCGCGAACATGCCTCGTAATCGCGCAAAACATGCCGTGTCCCATTCGAGGAACGCTCGCAGAACGGTTTCCGTGTCGCAGTGCGAGCAAAAGCGATGGCCGAGCGCTTCCAGTTCGCGCCGCAGTTCCTGATGGTTGTAAATTTCGCCGTTGAACACGATGGCCACATCGCCATCGTCCGACAGAATCGGCTGGTCACCGCCAGCGAGGTCGATAATCTTCAGCCGCGTCGCGCCCATCGTGCACAGGCTCGACTCGAACACCCCTTGCTGATCCGGCCCGCGATGAATCAGCGTGGCCGTCGCGCTCCGAATGCGCTCGGAATCGGGCGCCCAGCTTTTATGGGTGAAACCGACAATTCCACACAAGTGCGTACACCTCTATCGCTTTCATGAAATCAGCTTGCGATGCTCCCGCAAATCGGCTGGCGGCAACTTGTGGGTCCGCGGAACCACGACAGGGCGCTAGCTGTCGGCTGTTTAGGCAGAACCTCAATTTTAGCGGGCTATTTGCGGATGCACAATGCAAGCGGTGCATCGTTGCGGGCGCAGCACCTGGTGAGGATGCGCCCTTCTAAAGTACGCGCCGTCGAGTTTTTTCGCCCACATCACCGCCGCCCCACAAAGGCCACGGCGACGCCGATGCAAACCAGAAGTACGCCCGCCCACCTTCTCGGCGTGACCTTTTCGCCGAGAAAGAATTTTCCTCCCAAGGCGCCCGCCCCGTAACTCAGCGCTGTTACCGGGACCACCAAACTGACGTTTTGCCGCGACAGCACCGCGAGCAAAGAGAAGAACGCCGTCGCCATGAGCCCCAGCCCGGCCCACATCCACGAAACTCGCAACGCGCGGACGATTACGCCCACCAGCGCAGCGGGGCGAAAATCCTTCACCTCGCCCACCGCCTTCATGGCCCGCGAGACGCACAACTCGCCTCCGGTGCCGGCGCAAATAATCAGAAAATAGAAAATAACAACGATCATTTATCTTGGCTCCGTGTATCCTGGCTCCGTGTATTTTGGCTCCGTCGTCCGCGGAGGCGTGTGTCCAACCACCAGAACGCCCAGGCAGATGATCAGCACTCCCATCCAGCGCGTGGGCGTGACCACTTCGCGCAGCAGGAAGTGGCCCAGCAGCGCAGACATGCCGTAAGCCACCGACGACGCTGGCTGGACGTAGCTGTAATCCGCCCACGAGAGCACCAATATGTTCGCCACAAAAAAAATAATGAGCGCCAGAATGCCCAGCCAAATCGTGCCCGACGCGATGACGCTGGAAAGAAAGTTAAGCGCCTCCGCCGGCGTTCCGATGCTCACCGCGCCGATGTGCTTCATCCCCTTGCCGAGCAGCACATTGCCCAAGGGGCCAAAGATCACCATCAATGAAATCAATAGATAGGTTTTGAAGTGCAGACCGGCGGAGGACTTCATGCGCTACAGGGCTCTTCCGCCTGGTTGAAATCGAGCCCATCGTCCTGCGCGAGGCGGTTCGCCAACCGCGCGAATACGGCCTCTTTCCCGCGAAATATCAGCCGCGAAATACACATCTTAAATTCATGGTACTGGAATTTCCGGGTGCGCTCAAGCTCTCCAACCGCTCTCGAACGCGCCTTGGCGCAGTCCAACCGCGCTTACTCGTAGCGCAAACTCTCCACCGGATCCATCTTCGCGGCGCGCGCTGCCGGCACCGTTCCAAACACAATGCCTACCAGTGCGGAAACCACGATGGCGATGATCGCGGAACGTCCGGAGATGGGGATGCGGTAATTGGTAAGGAAGCGCACCGAGAAGGGCAGCGCCAATCCGATGACCACACCAACCAGGCCGCCGATCAGAGAAATCAGCACTGCCTCCGTTAGAAACTGAAATTGAATCTCGGCATTGGTGGCGCCCAGCGCTTTGCGGATGCCAATTTCACGAATTCGCGAACTGACCGACGTCAGCATGATGTTCATGATGCCGATACCGCCTACCAGCAGCGTTACTACCGCAACCAGTAGCAATACCACCGTTAACGCATTTGCCGAGCGTTCGGCCACGCTCAACAACTCCGTGAGGTTCTGGACGACATAATTCGATTCCGCCCGGTGGCGCGACCGCAGCACTTCGTGAACTTGTTCTGTAACCGGAACCACCATCGAAGGATCGGCCGCCGAGAAGTAGAGCTGCTGGACGTAGGGTGTGTTGGTGAAATACCGGCTTACGCTGTAGGGAATCACCATCGTGTTATCGGTGACCTCCGACTGCCCGAACGTATTCGCGCGCTCCCGGAACGTCCCAATGATAGTGAACGGCAGTCCGCTCAACTTCACGACTTTTCCTACCGCCTTGTCCACCGACCCATAGAGCGCTTCGGCAAATTTCTGTTGCATCACGCCGACTTTGTTGCGCGCTTGTTCGTCCTCCGCGTCGAAGAACCTCCCCGAGACCACCACCAGATTGCGCACGGAGCTATATTCGGGAAGGACCCCAAGCACATGAACGTCACGCTCCTTGCCATACCCGATCGGAATCCGGTAGTCCAGCGGGACCACGGGAGAAGCTGCCACCACTCCCGACACGCGTTGCAGAACGGCGTACATATCATCCACCGTCAAGCGATCAGGCGTTGTGTCTTCGCCTCCACTCTGGTATTCCGCCCAAATCTCGTTGGCGCCGATCGATTGAATCTGGTTCAAGACGTATTGCTTGCCGGTCATTCCGATGGTGACCACTAGAATGAGCGAAGCTGTGCCAATGACCATGCCCAAGGCGGTGAGCGAGACGCGCACCTTGTGGGCGCGGAAGGTGTCAAAGGTGAGCCTAAAAATTTCCCCAAACACCAGTTTCGGTGGACGGCTCGCCTTCCCCGTAGTCGCCACAGTAGTCGCCATACTGTGTCTGATGCTACGCGATGCCGGAATTAGGCGCAATTGACAATGAGTTAGCTGACCATGCGCTAGTTCTTCTTCGGCTTTTCCTTCGTTTGGCTGTTGCCCGACGCATCGCCCAAAAAGTGTTGCGCCTTGGCGACGACGGTGAACTGTTTGCCGCCGCGCTCGATGGTCAGCTTGCGCTCCTGGCCGGGAGCGCCTTCGAGCAGAGACCATACTTGTCCCAGGGTAGAGTCGGCGACGGGGATGTCGTCCACGGCGACGAGGCGATCGCCGGCTTGGACGCCGGCGACTGATGGTTTTCCGTCGAAATCGGCGACACCAACGATCATGAAGCCAGTGCCGATTTCTGGGCGAAGGATGAGGCCGACGACGTCGAAGTCCGGGAACCTGACGGTCCTGCCGATGTCGAAATAGACGGTCGAATGGGCGAAGTCGAGGCCGACGCGGTAGTTCATCAGGGCCTCCGCGCCGAGCAGACCCGCGGCAGGGATGGAGTCATGCGTTGCTTCGATCAGGCCCCGTCGATCTTTGGCAAAGTCGGCGGGAAGGCCGATCACAGCTACGTCCGTGAGGAAGAGCGGACCGTATTGCACGCGGTCCACGCGCATCAGCTTCCGCGTTGCTTCGTCACCCAGTTCTCCCGTGTTGAAGGGGCCGACGGCCCCAGTCATGTGCGGCCAGCCGGGGTGGGCGTTGGAGAGTTTGTCGAATAAGTCGACTGAAAGAAAATTGATGGAAGAGCCCAGGTCGAGCCCGAGGTCGTAGTTCTTGTTGTCAATCTTGCCGGAAATCTGGATGAGCCCGTTGCTTGCGTTGACGAGCATCTTGCTCTTTACGCCGTTGAATTTCAGGCTTCCGGGCAGGCCGATGGTGAACTTGCGGCCGGGGAAATCGACGATCGCGTCGTAGTTGCGCAGGACGGTCGAAGGAATGTCGATCTCGGCGCTCATGCCGGGGGCGATCGCTGGCGTGAACGCTGGGACTTTTATTTCTTTCATCGAGGGCAGGGAAATTTTCATTCCGCCAATCGCAATTTCGAGCGAAGCACCCGGCGATTTCGGTGTGCCTGAGCAGATTTGGCCGTCGCAACTCACACTAAGTCCCATCAACATAGCGACGCGCTTGCTCATGCAGAGATCGGGATTGCCGTTGTCGACCCAGCCGCGGACGCGCTCGGTCGAGCCGTCGGGAAGCGTTAGGTCTACGTCGATCACCACGCGGTTTTGATCGAGCGTGATGGGAACAGTGACGGATTTGGGCTGCGGCGCGGGCGAATTTTGTGCGAGGACGGCTGTGGCGAGCATAAGGACGACAAAAGCGGCCGCGAATCGCATAGGGAGATTGTAGCGGGTCGGAGGAACGCCACCCATGACAGACACGGGCCCTCATCCGTGCTTTACGGTTTGGCCGGGGCGTCGTTGGGGACTTTCGATGTGACCTTGTGGATGAAAAATTCTTGCAGTAGATTGACGACGGCAGTTGCGCCAATCCCGATGGCCGCGTTATCAAAAGTCAATCTCGCGCCATTGCGGCTGCTAGCTGGATAGTAGAGATTGGAAATACCGCCCGCAGCCAGGGTCCCGAGGACGTTCGAGTAATTTGGCTGCCAGCGGCCATTATCGCCCTTGCAGATCGCCGAATTGGCAAGCGCATACAGAATCCGCGAGCGCTTGCTGCCGCTTCCCTTGTAGAAGTACCGCGGATCTTGTTTTAGGAGCGACGGCAATATGGCGCTTCCGATGAATGTGCCCGAAACCAAATCGGCATAACCGGCTCCGAAGCGCTTGGCATAGCCTTCGGCGCCTTGGCCGTATCCGCTGAAATCGTTTTGCGCCTGCTCAATCCCGGCAAAGACCCCATTCACCACGACCGTGATTGGGTCCGTTGTCATCTTCCAGGCCAGTCGGAACTTTTGTTTCGAGGTCAGGGGAACTGCATTGGAGACGTAGCTGATATAAAAGTTTGGAAGAACGCCAAGCACTCGCTGCTTCTCTTCAACCTTGAGCTGTTCTTCCGCCACTTCGATCTGCGGCAGTCCTACCTGCACCTCGGTGATATCGGTAGCAACCGCCAAGGTGATCTGCGGAACAATGCAGGTCTCACCCGAATGCAGGATTCCAGAGATGGTTTGCGTCGCGAAGCCCGCCGACGCGATGGTGAGTTGGAAGGACCCGGGAGCGATGTTGGCAAAGGAGAATTGCCCATTGTCGCCCGATAGCGCCTCTTGGTTTAGGGATTGATCTTCGCCAGTACCCGTGAGCTTCACCCGTGCTCCGGCGACGACGGCTCCACTTTGATCGATGATCGTTCCGCTGATGTTTCCGGGCAATCGTTGATCGGGCAATTGTTGGCCAGATGGTTGCTCGCCGGTTGAGGCTATCCCCTGCTGTTCTGGAATCTGGTGTTCCGGACTGTGCTGCTCCGGGCCCAGCTCAGGCGTTTGCTGAGGGGTCTGTCCTAAGCAGAATGACGTCCACACGAAAGCGACAAACGCAAGGACTGTGGGTCCAGACTTGAATTGGAGGGCCATGAATACTTTAACTTTATCTTCTCCCGCACTTCCCGTCCAAATCACCAAAGGCTATCCATCCCCGCGCCCTTTGCGCCGAAACCGAAGCGCCGGTTGCAGCACAGGCCCGCGCTGCCAGTCTTACTCCGTCGGAACTATGCGGATTTGAGTTGCAATGTCGAACGCTTGACGCTACCTTCCCATGGATCGTCTGATAAGATCGCCTGACAAATATTGATCGCAACCAATGACAACCTTGTCTGACCACAGGACGAAAATCGCAGCCGTCCGAATCGCGCTGCTCTTTTGCGTTTTCTTCCTGATCGCGTGCGGCCTGGGCTATCCGGTGCTCAACCGGTTCGACCCGCGCCAAACGCCGGGACTCTCCGACGTCAAAACCTACGCAGCGCTCGTAACCGGAGCTGCTGCTTTTGACGCTGAAGACATGCGCTTCCGCCGCTTCCGCGTCCTGGTTCCGTGGCTCGCCAGGCCCTTCTACACGCTGGCGCGGGGACGGGCCGCAACCTGGGACCCGGTGATGTTTGGACTTCTCGTTGCCGACTCTCTGTTCGTTGCCGGAACCGCCGTTTTAATCGTCGTCCTCGGCAGCCGTAAGCTGGGCAATTCCGCGGTAGGAATGGTTGGCGCTTTGCTTTACTGCGTCAATTTTGCCACTCCGAATCTTCGCCTTGTCGGATTAGTCGATGCCGGCGAAGGCTTCTTCCTGCTGGTTCTACTCTGGTGTTTGTCGGAGTCTCAGCTCTGGGCCTTGCCCGCAATCGCCGTGCTGGGAGCGCTGACGAAAGAATCATTCATCCCCTTCAGCATCGCGCTCACATCCGCCTGGTGGATCTCAACGCGATTCGATCACAACCATGATCGAAACAACGATCGCAATCGCGCCCGAAACCGGTCCGCGCCAGACGCCGCGTGGATACTGACGAGTTGGCTGCTAAGTCTCTTGGCCATGATGGGCCTGCATTGGTCGATCACGGGGAGTTATCTAAGTCCGCTGCAGTTTGGTCTCGCGCTTCAGCGCGCCGGAGGCTACCACTTTGCCGCTTCGCTGCACGATCAAAATCTCTGGTACATCTTTTTGTGGCTATTGCCCACTGCCATCCCGAACCTGAAGCGCCTGCCAAAACCGTGGCTCATCGCAACCGCCGCGGCCTGCGCCATGGCATTTGCGCTGGACGCGTATTTCGGGGGCGCTCCGGGAACCGTGGGCAGAGCGCTTTTTAGCATCGCCGGTCCGGTGCTCAGCCTGTCGTCGGCAATATTTCTGTTGCGGATTGCGGGCTAGCGTCAATTCAAGACAATTTTATAAGTGACCGCCGACGATAGCGGCGCCAATTCCTTCGCGACGAGGCGCTCGTAGACCGTCGTTGCGGCCTTGAAAATACCGTTGTTCCGCTGCCTCCGAACTCAAGAACTCGATCTCCGAAAAACCCAGGGCACGAAGATTACGCATGAGTGTCTGAGGGTCGAAGTATGTTTGGAAAGGCTCCCCCAAAGAACCCACCCTGCCAGCTAAAGCTTCGCTATTCGCTGCATCGCTGCTGGCGAGCGAGGAACCCGGCGTAGAGAATGTAAAAACAATTTCGCTGCTCGAGGGGAAAGCCGCGACCAGTCGGAAGACTGCATCCGCCGCTTCCTGAGTCAGGTAAACCAATACGCCAAGGCAGGAAAAGAAGGCAGGCTCGGAAAAGTTGAGAGTGCTGGTCCGTAGCCCTTCACGCAACGAGACCAATTCGAAATCAATGGCCACGAATTCCAGATTCGTGGGAGTCGGAATACCAGCCGATTGCAATCGCTGGCGTTTTTCCTGCTGGGTGGCGCGATGATCGACTTCGAAAATGCGCAAGCTGCGCGCCCAATCGGGCTGGCGATATGCGAATGTATCGAAACCAGCGCCGAGGACCACGCACTGGCGAACCCCCCGTTGTACTGCCTCGGCCATTCGATCTTCCGCATAACGGCTTCGCAGAACCACGTGGGAGCGCAATCCTCTGGCGAGCGGTTCGCGTATGCGTGTGGGATCCGCTTGAATCTGCTGGAGTGCATCGGCGTCAAGCAGGTGGGCGGCTATCGGATCGTTGAGAATTTTTGGTTCGCCGTCCAGTAGCTGGTGGACTGCTCGCAGCGCGGCAACGCCAAGAGCAGTCCGGCTGCTGTTACGCTCCGATGAGAGGTCGGCCATGGTTCGAGTTTACAGGCAACGCGCGACTTTCTCGCGACACTTTCACTCTATACTTCCACCAACTCCCGCACTTCGACCAACTGCCCCTCCTGGCGCTTGTTCCACAGCGGCGCAAGAATACTCGACTGCAGGACTTCCGACTCGGCTTTCACCCAGTCCTCTAGTGCCAGTCCTTCGACGCGCCCACGCTCATCGTAGAGCTGGTCCGCTCGCCTCCGGATCTTCTTCTCCAGCAATTGCACCATCAATTTCTGCCGCTCGTGAGTTCTGGTTGCGCTGTCCACTGCAGATATCCCCACATTTCGTCGATCTACAAATATTGTAAACAACGAACTGTTAAAGAGGCATGAAGAGAAAGGTTACGAAAGGGATGTTCCACAGGCCGTACCCAAGGCCGAGCCCATGCTTGTGAGGCGCGTTCGCGTCGAGCCTCATCTTCGTCCGATTTCGAGTACCCATGGCGCTCACTCCACCACCAGCACCACGAACGAATCCGGTTCGACTTTTCTCTCTTGGCGAGTGCCTGTCACGTTGGCGGTCACGGTGAAGAGCTTATGCGTCTTGGCATCGAGCGCCATGGTGCGCGCTCCCTTTTGAGTTGCGATGGTCTGGGCCACGGTGAACTTGTCGGCGCTCTCTTCGCGAATTACCGTGATGGTGCCGTCTCCCGCCGACGCAAACGCCAGGCCGCGATCGGCATCGAAGGCGGTCGCATCGCAGCCCTCGCCGATGGCGGGACTGGCCACAATTTTTCCGCTGTCCGCGTCGACGATTGCCATCTTCTTATTTCCGCCGCAGCCGGCGAACAGACGCCGATGTTTGCGGTCGATGGCGAGGCCCGTCGGCTCTTCGCAATCCGTCAGTTTCCAGCGCGACTTCACCGTCAGCTTCTGCGGATCGAACGCCACTAACTCCGATGTGTCTTCGATATTCACGAACACCGTGCCCTTTTCGTCGGTCGCGGCGAACTCCGGTTTGCCGCCCAGTTCGAGCTTGCCCACCACCTCTCCCTTGGACGCATCCACGGCCGTTGTGTCGTGGCCTTTTCCGTCAAACGTAAACACGCGTTTGGAAAATGGGTCGTACAGAATTGCGTCGGGCCCGCTGCCGACTTTGATCTTCTTTTCCACCGCGAGCGTCTTCAGATTGAACACGCTCACCGTATCTTCGCGGCCGTTGCTGGTAAATCCGCGCCCGATCTCCGCATCCAGCGCAATCCCGTGCACGCCCGCCGTTTCCGGAATCTCGCCCACCAGCTTGCCCGACTCGGTATCGACGACCATCACACGCGTGGAGCGCGCGATGAACAAGCGATGCCCGGCGCTATCCGCGGTCAGATAATCCCATCCGCCATCGCCGCCGAGTTTCCACGTTTTCGCGACCTTGTAGTCCGCGCCGGAAGCCATTGCTACTAACATCATGGTTGCCAGCAAAAGCAAAGAGATTCGCGCCGCTATTCGCATTTTCATGGCTAACACTTTATCGCAATATAGTGGGGAAATCATCCCGCTGCGCCGCAACCAACCAAGCCCGGCAGTTGGATACTGGCCCTGGAATGCCGCTTCCAGGCGCTCTCCACAATTGTGCAAACAATTGCGCAAAGGGCTGCCAAGCCTCGTAAATCCATTATTTTGCATCGGTTAAGTTTGGCACGGGGGTTGCTCTTATGGAGAGTGGATGAGTTATATCCAGCGCGTTGTTCGCGAATGGTTCTGGCTCACTTCACGATCTGGAGACCCGGCAATGAAAAAGATTCTGTTTGTGCTCTACTTACTCTCAACTACTGCGGCATTGGCTCAGTTCGCGACCATCAACCCTCAACCTCAGGTCTACCAGTTTCCGAGTCATGAGGAACACGCATCTTATACCGCCATCTCACAGGGACAGAGCATCTCCGGCCCCTCGAATTTCGCTGTCGCCCAGGGAGAGAGGCCAGTTTCGGATTTCCCGCAGGTAGCGGCCGTTCCCCTCGGCACCGCCGCGCGCGAACTCAGGAAGGAACACGCCGAGGTGAAAAAAACCCGCGTCGTCTGGATCAACCAATAGCGGGTGGTGCGTCTCTGCGGGAGACGGGATCCCCTCCTACCTATTGTCTCGACTGCCACTCTTCAGCACCAGCACTAGGATCCGCCCGTCGGCGTGAAACTCCCCGCCCGTCGCCGTATTGGCTTCGGTCACCGGATGTGCCGGAAGCACGTGCCCCCGCACCGCCAAAACCACCGCGGCGGTCGCAGCCGACAATAATCTCTTCGTCGTTTTCATGCAAGCTCCGCCCTCCACCGGCGATTGCACTCCCCGTCTTCTCCAGAAAAGAAATGTTACCCTAAGAACTTGGGGCGAAACTCTAATTTCGAAATCCAGCGCTTGAAGTCGCGTGGATACCAATGTACTTGCGGCGTGCCTGAGGGCATACCCTGATACGAATCTCACTTACGCCACGGGCTGCTAAGAGAAATTCAAATGACCATCCTCATCTTCACCGCCGTGGTTGCGATCGTCTCGTTTGTTGCGGGACTTCTCGGATCGCTCACCGGCCTCGGTGGCGGCGTCGTGCTGGTGCCCCTGCTCACCATTTTTTTCCACGTGGACATTCGCTACGCCATTGGAGCTTCGCTGGTCTCGGTGATCGCAACCTCCTCTGGCGCGGCTGCCGCGTATGTGAAAGAAGGGTTCTCCAACATTCGCATCGGAATGTTCCTGGAAATCGCGACCACGATCGGCGCGTTGCTCGGAGCTTTCCTGGCTACACGGATTCCGACCAGCGCCTTGGCGATCATCTTCGGAGCAGTGCTGCTCTACTCGGCGTTTCTTTCGTGCAAGCCGCGCACCGAGGCGCAGCGCAACTTGCCGCCCGATGCGCTCGCCACGCGCCTGCGGTTGAACGGCAGTTTCCCCGACCTCGAAGGCCCGCGCCATTACAACGTCCAGAGCGTTCCCACTGGCTTCAGCCTCATGTTCGGCGCGGGCGCGCTCTCCGGAATGCTTGGCATCGGCTCGGGGGCCGTCAAGGTGCTCGCCATGGACCAGGCGATGCGCATCCCGTTCAAAGTATCCACCACTACCAGCAACTTCATGATCGGAGTGACCGCGGCCGCCAGCGCAGGCGTCTACCTCAGCCGCGGATACGTCGATCCCGGGCTCGCCATGCCCGTCATGTTGGGAGTGCTGGCAGGCTCGCTGCTTGGCAGCCGCATCCTGGTGAAGGCGGAAACCAAATCGCTCCGCCTCGTCTTTAGCGTGGTGATTCTCGTGCTCGGCCTGCAAATGCTCTACAAAGGATTCTGGGGGAACATCTGATGCCCGCCGCTAAAGCGCCCGCGCCCGCACCGCTGCCGTCGCCAAAGTGGCCAGAATGGAATGATCGCCGCATGGAAGTGATCCTCGGCAATCTGCTCAGAACTGGCGTTTTGCTCTCGGCGGCGATTGTGCTTTGGGGAGCGTGTATTTACCTCTTCCGCCACGCGCACGAAGTTGCCGATTACAGGATCTTCAAGGGCGAGCCCTCCGATTTCCGCACCATCCCCGGAGTCATTCGAAGCGTTATCGGCGGCCACGGACGTGGCTGGATCCAACTCGGATTGCTCTTCCTCATCGCCACTCCCATCGCCCGCGTGGCCTTCTCCATTGTGGGCTTTGCCCTGGAACGCGATCGCATGTACGTGGCATTCACCTTGATCGTGCTCGCCATTCTGCTCTACAGCCTGCTCGGCTCCGGCCTGGGCATCTAAGCCGAACCACTCTGCCTAGAGAATTCCCTTGGCGTTAAGGAAGGGCCCATACTTCTTGTCAGTGCCTTGAATGTGATTGATCAGCCAGTCTTTCAGGAAGTCCATGACTTCGAGCGAGAGTGTAAGCTCGCCCTTCTTGAACCGTGCTTGCATTTCCAAAACCCGTTTTACAAGCTCGGCGTGTTGTTTTTTTTGTGTCGCTGCCTCGGGATAGCCAGTCTTGGCAAACGTCTCTTCCTCGCGGGCGAAGTGGAACTTGGTGTAGTCCACGAGTTCAGCCAGAACTTTTTCCAGTACTTCCTTGCCATGGCCCGCCTTCATTCCATCGTTGAGCTGGTTCAGCGTTCCGATCAGTTTCTTGTGGTCGTCATCAAATACCTTGACGCCCACGCTTAGCTTGTCGGTCCAAGTCATAAACGGCATTTGCTGTGTGTCCTTTCGAGTTGATTTCTTGCGGTGGCGAAGGCTGGTCGCGATTTCCAAACTTTCCCATCGTGTGGGAATCTTCCGGAATTGGCGTCAACCCCCATTTTTGCGGCAGAGCATTCGGCCATACTCCTCGGCGGGTTCCGGTTCGATTAGAGCGGTCTTAAAAACAGAAGATGTCCTGCGTGATTCGGGGAGCAATCCGCAGTCCACATCGCCGCACCAAGGTGAGGGTGTAGGGCCGATCCCACTTTCACGGCGCCTGCCGCCCAGCGTGATCCATGCCATGTGATCCTGCTCACAGAAAGAGGAACGCGTTCGGGTGGAACATTGAGCGCAGTATTGTGCCCGGTCTAACAACGCCGCAGCCGGCCAGCGATCTTGCGAGTCGCCAGCGTCGATGAGGGAGAGCAGAGTGCGTCTTGTTAAAACAACAACGCTGCGCCGGTTATCGCAGGTCGTATTCTTCCTGTTGTTTCTATTTCTCCTCCTGCACACGGAGTTCCGGGGATCGATCCAAGCTTCCCAATCGTCCCAAAGCGACATCCGGCTTCCGTATCCGGTGCGCTGGTTCTTCGAGTTCGATCCGTTGGTGACGGTTTCGAATGCGCTCTCCGGCCGCGCACTGTATCGCGGGCTACTGTGGAGCTTGGCGGTCCTGATTCCAACCATGTTTCTCGGGCGCTTTTTCTGCGGATGGATTTGTCCGCTGGGCTCGCTCCATCATTTCTTCGGCAGCCTGCGCTCGGAGCGCAAGCGCGGGAAGCAGTTGCTGGAGTCGAACCGCTACAAACGCTGGCAGACGACCAAGTACTACCTCTTGTTCGCGTGTCTGGCCGCGGCGCTGATGGGCACGGGCATCGTGGGCTGGCTCGACCCTATTTCGCTGCTGACGCGCTCGCTTGGGTTATCGATTCTGCCGGGAACCAACTATGCCCTGAACGCTGGACTGCGTGCGCTGGAACACAGCCGTTGGGGGAACGGGTTTGAAGGCAACGTGCTGAACTTTATCCTCGGAGGGTGGCTGCTCAGCTTCAAACAGCCGTACTTCCGGCAGGGCATCTGGCTGGGTCTGATCTTTATTTTTCTGGTAACGCTAAATTTTCGCGTGACCCGGTTCTGGTGCCGCGCGCTTTGCCCGCTGGGCGCGCTGCTGGGCATCGCGTCGCGCTGGTCGATTCTCGGGCTGGTGAAAAATCCAGAGCACTGCCAGGACTGCAACCGCTGCCTCTTGCGCTGCCAGGGCGGCGACGATCCCATCGGCGGCGTTCCGTGGCGTCAGCCTGAGTGTCATCTCTGCCTCAATTGCGTGGACGAGTGTCCGGAGCACGGCTTGCAGTTCAAGTTTTTTTCGCGGCAAGATTCCGCGGGTGTGAGCCTGCAGCGGCGCAAGGTGCTTACCTCGCTGGGAGCGGGAGCGGCCCTGGTTCCGCTGATGCGCGCGACGCCCGGCTTCGCCGCCGAGCGCCACGAACGCTTGCTGCGACCGCCGGGGGCCTTGGACGAGGAATATTTCCTCGCGCGCTGCATACGCTGCGGCGAGTGCATGAAGGCTTGTCCCAACAACGCTCTGCATCCCGCCTGGAGCGAGGCGGGGCTGGAAGGTCTGTGGACGCCGGTGATGGTCCCGCGGATTGGCTACTGCGAAACCAGTTGCGTGCTTTGCTCCGAAGTGTGCCCCACGGGCGCGATCTGGGAGATCACGTCGATAGAAAAAGGATGGGCGGCCAGCGCGATCGAGAATGCCAAGCCGATCCGCGTGGGCACGGCGTTCTACGACCGCGGAAGATGCCTGCCTTGGGCCATGGCCACCGAGTGTATCGTTTGCGAAGAGTGGTGTCCGACATCGCCCAAGGCCATTTATCTGCGGCCGGCCGAAGTGGTGGATGCGGAGGGCAACATCAAGCAAGTGAAACAACCCTACCTCGATCCCGCTCGTTGTGTGGGCTGCGGCGCTTGCGAATACGCTTGCCCGCTACAGGACCGTCCAGCCGTTTACGTGACCAGTATTGGCGAAAGCCGTTCGCGCACCAACCAGATATTGCTCAGCCGAGGCAAGGAGAAAGCAAAGTGATTTCGAATTTCACAATTTTTCGCGGTAGTTTGCCGATTGTTTTGTGTTTGGCAATTCTCGGAGCGGCCGCTTGCCACCGGCGCGCGGAAAATTCCGCCTCGCCGTTTCCGGTTTCCAATGAGGCTGCTGGATGGACGAAGTCCGGCGAGATTCGCACGTTCGCGGCCGCCGACTTGTGGAAGTATATCGACGGCGAGGCCGAGAGATACTTGAAAGCGGACGCGAAAAGCGTGTCCACTTCCGACTATAGGTTTCACGATAAGTCCGATGCAGTGGTCGATATCTATACGATGGGAAGCGCGGCTGGCGCGGAAAAGATTTTAGACTCCGAGCCCGCGGCGAACGCCGAGACTCCTCGCTTGGGCGACAGCGCACGACTCTACAGCCAAAGCCTGGTTTTTCGCAAGGGGCCATATCTGGTGCGCATCACAGCCTATGACGATTCGCCGGAAACAAAACCCGCTCTGTTGGCGCTGGCGCGCTCGATAGAGCAGCGGCTTGCAAAGTAAGTTGGCCGCAAAATGTGTGTTGTTGGTCACTGAAAATGTACCTCGTTTGGAGTATGGATAATCCTGGGCAGCGCAGCGGCATAATTCAATCCACGGGAGAATAATTATGGACCACGAGAGCAACAAGAGCCGGCGGGATTTCCTGAAGAATTGTATTGCTGGAGGTGTCGTCCTCGGCGCAAGCGGTAAGCTGCGGTTGCTCGCAGCCGCGGAACCCACCGCGCCGCCGTTGAAATCGCGGGTCGCGATCGCGCGCGATCCCATGCTGCGCGGCACGGGAAGCGCGGTGGATTCTGGCCGAATGGCGAATCTGCTGGATCGCACCATGCAGACTCTCTTCGAAATGAATCATCCCGCCGAGCCCTGGAAAAAACTGTTTCATCCCGGAGAAAAAATTGGAATTAAAGTGAACATGCTCGGCGGGCGAGGATTGTCCAGCAATCTTCAACTCGTCGAAGCCATTTGCCAGCGCTTGCAGGAAGCTGGAATCAAGGCAAGCGATATTGTGATTTGGGATCACGACACCGCCGAGTTGGAGCATGTTGGTTTCCCTGTCGCGACGGAAGGAAACCGCGTGCAATGCTTTGGCACCGATCGCGTGGGATACGAAGACGGCCTGGTGACCTATGGCAGCGTCGGCAGCCGGCTCTCGAAGATTTTGACGCAACGTTGCGATGCGATGATCAATGTGCCCGTGCTGAAGGACCACGAGGGCGCCGGCGTCACCATCGCGTTGAAGAACATGTATGGCGTCATTCATAATCCCAACAAACTTCACCCCAACGGCTGCAATCCTTTTGTTGCGGACCTGAATATGCTTCCGGCGATTCGTACAAAAATGCGTTTGACCATTTGCGATGCGACGACGGCCTGCTATGAAGGCGGGCCGGGATTCAAGCCGCAATACAGTTGGAAAGAAAACGCGCTGATCGCGTCGCAAGATCCGGTGGCGCTCGACTCTTGCGGCTGGCGCATCATAGAGAATAAGCGCGCCGAAAAGAAGATGAAGTCGCTGGAAGCCGAGCACCGAGCGCCACGCTACATCGCCACCGCGGCGGACGCGCAGCATCGCTTGGGCACGAACGATCCGCAACGAATCGCGCTGGTCGAGGTGTAGGCGAGAGCGCGATTGAGGTCCAAAATGGCTCGCCAGACGGATGTCGATAGCAACGCCGAACGAGATCCCAAGCCCAGGGCCGTTTCTGCGCTTGCGCCCGCAATCGATCGCCGCGCGTTTTTGAAATGCGCGGCCATGGCCGGAGCGACGACCGGAGCAACCTGCGGTTTGGCCCGTCTCGTTTTGCCCCTTTCGGCGATGCCACCGCCTACCCAGCCGACGCAGGACGACGCGCAATTTACCGTCGAAGCAAAGTTCTACCAGAAATTCCCCAACAAAAAAATAAAGTGCAAGCTATGTCCGCGCGAATGCACCGTGGGAGACCGCGAGCGCGGGTATTGCGGCGCCCGCGAAAACCACGGAGGGACTTATTACTCGCTGGTGCACTCGCGCGTGTGCGCGGCGCACGTCGATCCCATCGAGAAGAAGCCGCTGTTTCATTACTTGCCGGGGACGCTGGCGTTTTCCATCGCCACGGCGGGCTGCAACGTGAACTGCAAATTTTGCCAGAACTGGGACATCTCGCAAGTGCGTCCGGAGCAGGTCCCGGCCCAGTATGCGCCTCCAAAAGCGGTTGCTGAGCTGGCCAAACAAAACCATTGTCCAACCATCGCTTACACCTACAGCGAGCCGGTGATCTTCAGCGAATACCTCATGGACGCGGCCGATGCTGGACACGAAACTGGCATCCGCAGCGTGGTCGTGACGAATGGCTACATACAGAATGAGGCGTTGAAAACGGCGTACGGCAAAATGGACGCGGTCAAGATCGACTTGAAAGCGTTCACGGAATCGTATTATCGCGACGTAGTTACCGGCGAGTTGAAGCCGGTGCTGGAATCGCTGGTCGCGCTTCAGAAGATGGGCAAATGGACGGAGATTGTTTATCTGGTCGTGCCCACTCTTAACGACAGCGAGGCCGAGTTTCAAGGCCTGGCGCGATGGGTGAAGACGAACCTGGGCGCGGACGTTCCCGTACACTTCACGCAATTTCATCCGGAATATCTTTTGAAGAACCTGTCCATCACGCCGATCCCAACCTTGGAGCGGGCCAAGGCGATTGCCGACGCCGAGGGGCTGCATTACGTGTATATCGGCAATGTGCCGGGTCATCCAGCGCAAAATACTTACTGCCCCAAGTGCCGCCGCATGTTGGTGGAACGCGTGGGGTTCACGGCGAGCCAGATGCTAATTCGCAAGGGTGCTTGTCCTTTCTGCAATCAGGCGATCCCGGGCATTTGGCACGCATGAGCGTGATAGGAGGGTTTCCGATATGAGTCTTTTTCGTATGTATTCAGGAATGCGCTTCAAATTTAATTCGGCAACGGTCTTGTTCGTCGCGATTGTGCTCGTGGCGGCGACCGGGTCTTGCTGGGGTGGCAATCCGCCGGCGGTGAGGCAGCCGGGAGTCGCGGGCAGTTTCTATCCCGCCGACCCGAAGGCGCTCACGGCCATGATGGACGACATGCTGGCGCGCGCCGCTTCAGTTCAGCCTCCGATTGCCGATCCGATAATCGCGGTCGTCGCGCCTCATGCGGGTTATCAGTACTCCGGTCCGGTGGCGGCCTACACCTATGCGGCGCTGAAGGGACGCAAGTTTTCGCGGGTTGTGGTGATTGCGCCGTCGCACTACGAAGCTTTCGATTTCACATCGGTCTACGATGGCGACGCTTATGCAACGCCGCTCGGCGTTGTGCGCGTGGATAAGGCGTTTGCCGCGCAGTTGGCGAAAATGAGCCCGACGATCCAGCTATCGAGCCGCGGACACACTCCCACCAAGGAGGGCGCCGAACACGCGCTTGAAGTGCAGTTGCCGTGGCTGCAACGGGTGCTGGGAGACTTTGCGCTGGTGCCCATTGTTATGGGAGACCAGAGTTACGAAAACAGCCGCGCTCTGGGCGTGGCCCTGGCGAAACTGATTCATGGGCAAGACACGTTGATCGTCGCCAGTTCCGATCTATCGCACTATCACCCTTACGACGACGCGGTGAAGATCGACCACAAAACGCTGAACGCGCTCGAACAGTGGGACTACTTCAGCATGTCGCGGAACTTCGAGGCGCGCGTCTGGGAAGCCTGCGGAGGCGCGCCCATTGTCGCGGCCATGATTGCCGCCGAACGCATGGGAGCGGATGAAGCCAGGGTGCTCAAGTACGCCAATACAGGCGACGTTACGGGAGACCACTCGCGCGTTGTCGGTTACAGCGCCGATGTCTTTTTGAAGACGCAGGCCGGAAAGACAGCCAGTCGGCCGTTTTCGCTGAATGCGCATGACAAGAGCGAACTCCTGGCTCTGGCCCGCAAGTCGGTCGAGTACGCCGTGCGCGAAGGCAAGCTTTACGACGCGGAGGCAAGTTCGAGCGAATTGCTGAATCAAGAGCGCGGCGCGTTCGTGACCTTGAATAAATCGGGAGAATTGCGCGGCTGCATCGGCTACATGTCTTCGCTGAAGCCCTTGTACCTGACGGTGCGCGACACGGCTGCATTCGCGGCCCTGCGAGACACGCGTTTTCCGCCGGTATCGGCTTCGGAATTGCCGCAGCTCGAATACGAAATCTCTGTGCTCTCGCCACTACGTCGCGTGCTCGACGTTCGGCAGATCAAGGTCGGCGAGCACGGACTGCTGATGAAAGACGACACCCACGAGGGCGTCCTGCTACCGCAAGTCCCGGTGGATCAAAAATGGGGACGGCAGCAGTTCCTCGAGGAAACTTGCGCAAAAGCGGGGATGCGTGCGGGTTGCTGGAAGGATGACAACACCGACATCTTCCAGTTCACCGCCGTCGTCTTCGGAGACACGCAGCCCAAGGCGCTTATGCCCGAGACGCCCTTGCCTGCAGCGCCAATCGCGCGGCCAGGAGCGCAGGAGCCAGGTTCACCGCCGCACTGAGCCACGCCGTTTTCGAGAAGCCGAAGACGGGTATGAGGTAAGTGCTCAGCAGCAGAGCGCCGATGCAGCCGCCGAATAGGTCGAGGGCATAAAGCGAGCCCACGCTCGCTTTGCGGCTGCCGTCGCCAAGATAGATTTCAGTTGCCACGGGAAATTGATAACCACCGAGCATTCCTCCCAGGACAGCCAATGCGGGAAAAACAAATTGCGCGGCCACGAGCGTTGCGGGCCCGCTGGAAATCCGCGACAACAGGCAAATTGAGAAAATCAGCGTTGACCCCGAAAGTGCGAGAAGGAACTGAGTGGTGGCAAGGGCGCGGAATGGCGACGGTGCTGGTAAACGCCCGTTGGAGCGGACGCGGCGAATGCCCAGCCAACTCCCAAGCGCGATGCCTGCCATAAACATGGCGATCAGAATTGCGAGCTGATGGTACACGTAGCCGTAGACGGATTGGAACCCGAGTAACAGAAAAATCTGGAGGGCCATCAGAGTGAAGCCCGTTACCGCCATGCAGAAGGCCGCGGAAGCGCGGGCGCGACTCTCGCGTACAGGCATATATGCCAATACAATTGCCCCAAGTAACAGGACCGCAAGAGCACCGTTAGCGATGCGAGGGAAAGCGATGTGCGCCGCGGCATGGAACCAGTGGGAGTAACTCAACTTAAACTGCGCGCTCCAGAGCACAATGTCGAAGTAATACGCGATGGGCTCGAAGTCGCGATTGACGGGCGTTGCGGGCAGCGGTTCGAGCAGTTCGCGGACCTGTGCCATGCGGTCCGGCATCATGCGAAATGGGATGAAATATTCGCGGACGTAGAGCGTTTGCAGGCGCCGCGCTTGCAGCCTGGAAATCAGCAGTTGCGGGTCGTCGGTAAGAAGACCGGGCCGCAACGCGCCAAAGAAGTGGATGGTCTCGCCGGGAATATCGAGCACATAGGGAAAGACTTCGCGCAAGGTGCGATGAATGCAGCGCAGAAACTCGGCACGCTCCGGGCTGATGTAATCCTCCGACGCGCGCAGTTGCAGCGCGAGCAGTCCTCCTGCAGCGAGATGTTCGCTTGCGGAGCGAAAGAACTCGGCGGTGTAGAAGCGGTTTAACTGCGCGGTTTGCGGGTCGGGTAAGTCGAGAACGATCGCGTCAAACTGGTCGCGAGTGGTTTTCAGATAGAGGCGGCCGTCGGCGTAGTGAATGCGCACTTGTTTACCGGCGATCTGACGATTTGCGGCAAACGGTGCGGCCTGCGTCGAGAGCAGCCGCCTCGCCATGTCGATGAGCATGGGATCGAGTTCGACATAATCGACGCGCTCGACCGTCGGGTGCTTGAGGGCCTGAGCGATGCTGCCGGTCGCGCCGCCGCCGATGAGCAGGACCCTCTTCGGAGCGGGATGCTCGAGCAGCGCGTAATGGACCGCTTCTTCGGCGGCAGCCTCGTCGGGCACGCTAGCCAGAATCATGCCGTTGTCATAGATGCTGCGAATGTTGCCCGTCTCCGTGACGGCTAAGTTGCCATAAATTGAGTTACGGGATTCCAATAAGTGAAAACCGCGCCAGAGGCGCGCTTGCGAAGATGTGGCTAACCACGGCGCAACATAGATGAGAAGAGGGATTGCCAGACATAACTCAACTAGAGTAACTGCCAAGATTCGCTTGCGACTCACTCCAAACAGCAGAATTGCAGCCATGCCTAGGTTTAAGAGCGCGACGATCATGGCGATCTGAAAGGACTCGAGAAAGCGGAGTAACACGACGCTGGCCACGATCCCGCCCAAGGCGGAGCCGGCGGCCTCGAATAAGTAGGCCGAGCTGGATGCAACAGAAGCGGAGACGCTGCGCTGGTCCCCATGCGTTTGTCCTTGCATCTGTACGTACATCTGTCTGTACAGCCGCGTGGCAACGACGAAGAGGCATCCGGAGAGAATGCAAAATACACTCAGGCAAACGAGAGAGGTGAGCAGCATTGGCGCGGGTCCGGCCAACTCGCCCGGCACTGTCTGGAAAAAAGTTTTGGACGCGCGCACGGCCCAGACCGTGGGCAACAGGCCCGCGCCGAGCAGGCATTCGAGCGCCGCAACCGCCCCGCGATCGCCAATTCGACCGGGCGCGAAGCGGCTGCCCAAGCTGCTTCCGGCAGCGGTCCACAACAGCCACGTGGCCAGCATGATTCCCAGCGAGATCTCATTGCCGTTGAAAACGACGATGAGTTCCCGCATGAGAACGATTTGGCCGATGACGGCGGTGAAGCCGAGCAGGGCCAAGACGGCGCGTGGTCCAAACTCTGCTCCGAAGTCAGAGCGCCAATCGTTCGCAGATGTGCTGAACGCCACAGACAATTCCACCGGAGCAGAATTAGAATTGAATCGCTTCGAAAAAGCAAAGGCAAGGAGCAATTATGCCGTCCACCGAGAGCACAGTGTTAAGCCGCCGCGAGGCGCTCCTCAAGTTGCTTCGCCTCGGTGGAATTTCCGCGGGCGCTGCCGGTTTGGGAGTCTGGCTGAGCGAATCGAGCTTTCGGCCCGAGACCGCGCTGGCGCTGAATCTCAAGCGCAGCCACACCGTTGCGGCCGATCCGAAACTGCCCGAGATGGCCGTTATCCAAGGCGACGATCCCGCGCTACTGGCGCGGCAAGCCATCGAAGAGCTGGGCGGCATGCGGCGTTTTGTCGCGCGCGCCGACGTCGTTGTGGTGAAACCGAACATCGGCTGGGACCGCACTCCGGAGCAGGCGGCGAATACGAATCCGCTGGTGGTCGCCGAGGTCGTGCGTCAATGCCTGGATGCGGGAGCGAAGCGGGTCATCGTGACGGACGTTAGCTGCAACGAGCCGCTGCGGTGTTTCGAACGCTCGGGCATTGCGGAAGCAGCGCGGCGCGCGGGCGCGGAGATTATTCTTCCCGATCCGGCGCAGTTCAAAGACGTGAACCTCGCGGGCAGCGTGCTCGGCAACTGGCCGGTTTTCGGGCCTTTTTTGAATGCCGATAAAATCATCAACATCCCGATTGCCAAGCACCACAGCCTTTCGGGGACGACGTTGGGCATGAAGAATTGGTACGGCATTCTGGGCGGTCCGCGCCATCAGTTGCATCAGAAAATCAACGAAAGTCTGGTCGATCTCGCGGATTTCATGCGGCCGACGTTGACTATGATCGATTGCTATCGCGTGCTGATGCGGAACGGGCCGACCGGCGGCAATCTTGAAGATGTTTTGCTCAAAAAGACGATGGTGGCCGGTACCGATCCAGTGGCGCTCGACGCTTACGTTGCCAAAGCGTACTGGAACCTGGAGGTCTCGGCGCTGCCGTATCTGCAAATGGCGGCGAAGCGCGGGTTGGGAACGTATGAGTTCGAGAAAATCCGCGTGCGCACGAAGACGCTATAGCGGATCCAAGGTAGCTGAACCCAGCGGCAGCTACTGAATTGCGCGCGGGTTGGGCGGGGCCCATGGGCTGCGCTTAGGTGTAATAGTTCGTACTCGACCTTGCGGACAGGGTTGACAAGGTTCCACTTAACGGACACAGACCGGTATCCGATCGGGGGATTTTGAGTGCAATGGGGATGTTACGCCAATAACTGACCTGCTCCCGGGTGATCACGAACGGTGACCATCATCACAGACCGGGGTTAGGCCATGGAAGCTGACATTGTCATGGAATCAATTACACTTCAAACCCAGGGGCCAAGGCGGCTTCCACCTACGGCTCAGTGAGTGTTTGCGCAAAGCCTTACGGCTTGCTTCCTTGGGGTAGCTTGGGCTCTCCTTCGGATGGTGCAGCATCTTTTTTGGCCGGCTTCACACTGCCGAGATTTAAGGCATTGCCCATAGTTGTTATATTACCCTCCGCAATGAGTTTTGCCAGACTTGAGATCAGGGGAGCCAGATCCTGAACATTTCCATCGGCATTGCCGATATTCAGTCCGTTGCCTATGAAAACCACTTTGCGGTCCAGAATAGCCTGAAACATTTGACGCACAACGGAGGGCTTGTCTTCCGGCGCACTCAAGAACTCTACCCGCACGTCGTCGCCCTCTACGACCAGAAATCCGAGCGGAACGTTTTTCGAACTCAGGCCGCCGCCGGATGCAATCTTGGCATCGCCGCCAACCAGCCCGAAATTCACTGAAGCAAATGGAATGATGGCAGTTCCACCTGCACGAATGGGCTCGCCCACCAATGAGCTCGACTTCAACTGGGAAATGAGTTTGTCATACTCTCCCAGCGCCTTTTCCACGGGCATTTGGGCACGGCAAGGAATTCCCAATAGCAAGAGTACTGCTGACAAACATGCGTATTTTGACTTCACGGGATAGCCTCACTTTGCGTCTGATTTTGTGTCAGATCTAACTAGGTTAATGAAACGAGTTCCTTTCCCAGTAATGGCGACAACGCCCAAAGGTCGCGCTTCACCACTCATATAAAATAGATTGGCTTGAGACTCGGCACTTTTTGGGGCGGATGCTCCACTCGGCACCTTGGTGGCCGCACTGCCGAATTTGACGTCGACCATGAGGATCGGGATTAGCGTGACCGAACCGACTTTGATCGGCTCCCCTATGACAGTTCTTACGTTGAGATCGTGACTCAGGCGCTGAGCCATGTCGTCAACGAGATCCGCTGTGCTTGGCGATTGGACGGGCTTTGCTTTTTGTTGCGGCGCATTTTGAGCCATTCCGAGAGAGCCGACCAACAGGAGAAACATGATTGCCGGGCTGATCTTCTTGGCCAAGGGATACCTCCAATTTTGAACTCAGCACGAACAGAAGCGAATGGCGATCCGTGGCATGGATGAAACCCAGAGCCATTATATTCCCGACGGTTGTTGTAAGCAGGCGTTAGCACAAGTTCGCGCCGTTTGTGCGTCCCTTCGTTGCGACTAAGACTTTTACTACGACCTGATGGTAGCGGCACAGCGTGGCGTGCAAGGTCTAGTCGTGGCTAACACAGCTTAGGGCAGGCCTGGGGCGGGTTGCACATTCACATTGCAGCATGAAGAAGTGGGAGATTGGGACGATTTGTTTACTGGTTAGTACCCCCTACCCCCCCCTGGTCTAATAAAATCATGAGGTTAGCGATGATTTTTTGGTTCAGTCTTTGAAACTAAAGGAGTTATATTAAAGTATTCCGGAATAAGGAGTTAGCGGAAATGGGCAGTGAAAAGTGGGAAATTTTCTAAATTCAGCTATCAGTTGTCAGTTGTCAGTTGTCAGTAAAAACCTAACTGAACACATAATGAAAAAGGGTGCGGGAGGAAATCCGCACCCTTTTGATCTCTAGTTCTATTGTATCAAGTTGGAGGGGGGTACACCGACAGATTTGGCGGAAATATTTTCCGTGGCGATTCAACGGGTTAAGGGGAAAAACCAGGAAATGGAGGGTTGACAAGAATTTGGGAAATCGAGATTTGGAAGCTGGGGGGCTGGTCCGGCCTTGCACTCATCTCAAGGGAGTCAAAATCCCCACCCTGTCGCAAAAAACGCGACAAGGGTGGGACACCCGCGAGAGTTGAGATGAGGGAAAGAGTGGACCAACACCCAGATTGACCTCGCCTAGCGCGGTGGAACAGGTTAAATTGGTTGCGTCCGGGACGGAGGTGCGATGTGACTACGAACGATCGCGTCGACCACGGTGTTCTTGTGCGGCTGTTGCTGCTGTACGGAGCTTACAACCTGATCCACAACTTCGTGTTCCTGTTGGCATACCACCTGTTTCCGCCCGGCTTCCTGAAAGGAACCCATGTCATGGCGATCGCATCGTGGGTGGGATCGGCCGGCGGATTATGGGGAGTATTCGGCAGAACGCTCCTCATGAACCTGGGGGTGATGGGAACGATCTGTGTTCTGCTCAACCTGCAACGGGTGCGCACGATCCCCCTTGGGTATACGGTGCCGCTGTTCTTGGGCGTCACGACCGGTCTTGCCCTAGGAACGAATTCGTTCGCGGGCATAGACCTGAGTAACATACCTTTCCGCGCAGGCACGGCTGAGGGCCTTAGCATCGGAGGGGCGGAGATGCTCGGCTACATGTGCCTGATCGCGGCCACTTCCCGGATATCCATGTATCAAAGGCAGACGTGGTGGCGCTGGAGCGAATATTTCGTCCGTATCCGCCGGATCAGCGACCTGCGCTTATCTTTGTCGGAAATCGTGGTGCTCGTTGCCGGGATCGGCCTGATTGTTTTGGGGGCTTACCGCGAAACGTGGTAGGGGGCAGTGTAAGATGCCGCTCAAGGAAATCAAAATCCCCGCACCACAAAAATATCTCATCGTTCTTCCATAATTGAGAAAGTCAAAGTCCCCGCCGGGTCAGTGCTCGGGGATAGGAAGTCAAAATCCCCACCCTATCGCTAAAAACGCGACAAGGGTGGGGCACCCGCATCCTTGTCCACTCACCCTTGTCTCCCACACTTGTCTCACTTTACTGTTCTTACTTTAGTTGAGTTTGGAGACGGCTTTTTCTACGGCCTCTAGGATTTTTCCTTCCTTGGCGACTTTGGCTAGGGTGTTGATGTCGTCGTAGAGGGGACGGTCTTCGTCGAGGCGCTTCACGTAAGTGCGGATGACTTCGTAGGCGGCTTGCGAGGCGGGCGAGGGCTTTACTGGCGCGCGCATGTCGATGGCTTGAGCGGCGGCCATGAGTTCGATGGCGACGATGTGCCAGGCGTTCTCGAGAATCTGGCGCGTCTTGATGGCGGTGGTCATGCTCATGGAGACGAAGTCTTCCTGATCGGCAGCGGCGGGAATGGAGCCGACGGCGGCAGGAGTGGAGAGGACGCGATTTTCGCAGACCAAGGCTCCAGCGGTGTATTGCGTGAGCATGAGTCCGGAGAACATGCCGGCGCCTTTGGTAAGGAAGGCGGGCAGTCCCATGGAGAGATGAGGATTCATGAGGCGATTGAGGCGGCGCTCGGAGAGAACGGTGACGGTGGTGACGGACATGCCGACCATTTCGAGGGCGAAGGCGAGCGGAGTGCCTTGGAAATTTGCGCCGGTGAGAACGATGTCTTCATCGGGAAAGAAGACGGGATTGTCGGCGGCGTGGTTGAGTTCGATTTCGAGCATGTGGCGGCTCCAGACGAAAGCGTCTTTAGCGGCGCCGATAACTTGCGGGCTGGAGCGGAGGGCGTAGGCGTCCTGAACTTTTTTGCCGGAGCGCTGGAGGAGCGGAGAGCCAGCGGTGATGCGGCGAATGTTTTCGGCGCAGGCCTGGGCTCCGGGATAACCGCGGACTTCGTGAATGCGAGGATCGAAGGCGACCATGTTGGCGTTGAGGGCTTCGAGGGTCATGGCGAGGGAGACTTCCTGGGTTTTGAGCCAGCGCTCGGCGTCGAAAAGTTCGAGGCAGCCCATGCCGGTGGTTAGGTCGGAGCCGTTGATGGTGGCGAGGCCGTCGCGTTCGCGGAAGGTAATGGGCGAGAGACCAGCGGCGGCGAGGCCGTCTTTCGCGGGCCAGCGTTTGCCTTGGTAAAACACCTCGCCCTCGCCCATGAGAGTGATGGCCATTTGCGCCATGGGGGAAAGATCGCCGCAAGCGCCGACGGAGCCTTTTTGGCAGACGACGGGAGTGACGCCAGCGTTGAGCATTTTGATTTGCATTTCGACGATTTCGCGGCGGATGCCGGAATGTCCCCAGCAATGGGTGTTGAGGCGCGACAACATGCCGGCGCGAACGTCTTCTTGGGCGCAGGGCTCGCCGCAACCGGCGGCGTGGGAGTAGAGCAAGTAGCGCTGGAATTGTTGGACCTGGTCGGGAGTAAGGGCGACTTCGGCGAGTTCTCCGATGCCGGTGTTAACGCCATACATGACGGCGCGGGCGGCGATCTTGCGTTCGAGAAGGCCGCGGCATTTGTCTATGCGGGCAGCGGCATCGGCGTGGAGCTGGATGGGCTGACGATGGCGGGCGACGGAAGCGACATCCTCGATCTTTAGGGAATGGCCGTCTAGAACGAGATTGGGTTTTGCTGGATTCGACTGGGCTTCGTGCTGAATCGTCGTCATGAAATTTCCTCGCGGTATGTGGTGGTGCGTTGCATCGTCCGCAGCGGCGCACCGGGCGCGGAATGGCGGACGAAGCTGCAATCTAGCGTTCTAAGCTACAGAATGCTGTGACCGATGTCACCCAGATATGGGCGGGAGAAAGAAAACAGATGGGAGTTGTGGTGGGGATGGGAAGTCAAAATCCCCGCCCTGTCGCAAAAAACGCGACAAGGACGGGGCACCCCTACGCTCAGTACAACGTTGAAGAAGATTCCAAAACTGTTGGCGGCGGTGGAATATTGCGGCTTCGGGTGGTTTGTGTTTTCTATATTGGCGGCGTATAGTTGGCAATGAATACTGTTGTGTCGTAGTGTCAGGATTGTCGAAGCACACCAGTGGGCGAAAGCCCACTTTTTAGTTTGGGCCGGTTTGCGGGCCGAATCGCAAGAACGATGGGCGCGGCGGTAAGAGCGCAAATTGCTGAAAACATGGCTGTAGATCTGGATAAAGTCCGGCAGATTGCGGAGCGCGTGGCAGGATCGAGCGGGCTGGAAGTGGTCGAAGTGGAGTTGTGCGGGGCGGGCAGGCACCGCATGTTACGCGTGTTTATCGATCGGCATGGAAAAGATCAGCCGGAAAATGATCGGCCGGGAGCGGCGGCGGACCGTTTGGATGAAGGACGTCTGAATGGAGAGCGGCCGGAAGGCGTAACACACGAAGATTGTGTGGCGTTCAGCCGCGAGTTTGGGACGATCATTGACGTTGAGGACGCGGTGCCGGGCGGACCGTATGTGCTGGAGGTATCTTCTCCGGGACTGGACCGCAAGCTGACGAAGGCGGCGGATTTTGAGCGCTTCCGCGGATGCCGCGTGAAGTTGACGACGCGCGAGCCGGTGAACGACAACCGGCATTTTGAAGGGAAGCTGGAAAGCTGCGAGAACGGACGGCTGCTGCTGGATTTGAGCGCGGGGCGCAAGGACAAGAAGAAGATGCATCCGCATGAAGGCGCGGCGGCAAAAGTTGAGATTGAGTTAGGGAACGTGGAGAAGGCGAATTTGGTGCCGGAGATATAGTTCTCGGTTCCCAGTTCTCAGTTCTCAGGAAGAGCGAATCCTGGTAACTGAGAACCGAGAACTGAGAACCGAGAACTGACTTATATGGCGAGTGAGCTCTATAACATCATCGAAGGGGTCAGCCGGGAAAAGGGCATTGATCCGCAGATTGTGGTGAGCGCGGTCGAGGACGCGATTGTGGTGGCGACGCGCAAATACTACAAGACGCAGGAAAACTTGCGCGCCGTGCTCGACAAAGACAGCGGCAAGATCAACGCCTATGCGGTGAAGTCGATCGTCGAGACTCCGGAGCAGGTGGAAGACGCGGACCTGCAGGTGACGGTGGAGCAGGCGCGGAAAGTGGATCCGGCGGCGGAAGTGGGCGGAGAGCTGCTCATTCCGAAAGTGACGGAAGGGATTCTGGGACGGATTGCGGCGCAGCTTGCCAAGCAAGTTATTTTTCAGAAAGTGCGCGAGGCGGAACGCGACACGGTCTACAACGAATATATCGGACATGTGAACGAGATCGTGAATGCGACGGTGAAGCGGATCGAGGGGCCGGACGTGATCCTCGACATCGGCAAGGCCGAAGCGCGCATGGGACGCAAGGAGCAGTCGCGGCTGGAATCCTTCGCCGTGGGCGAGCGCATACGGGTCGTGATTGTACGCGTGGAAAAAGCGTCGAAAGGTCCAGGCGTGATTGCATCGCGCTCGGCCCCGGAACTGGTGCAACATTTATTCCAGACGGAAGTGCCGGAAATATACGACGGGACGGTGGTGATCCGCGCGATTGCGCGCGAGGCGGGCGAGCGCACGAAGATCGCGGTGTTGTCGAAAGACAAAGACGTGGACGCGGTCGGGGCGTGCGTGGGCATGAAGGGAATGCGTGTGCAGTCGATCATCCGCGAGCTGCGCGGAGAAAAGATCGACATCATCGAGTATCACGAGGACCCAGTTACGTTCGCGGAGAAGGCGCTGCAGCCGGCGAAAGTGAGTCGCGTGACGGTGGTGGATGCGGCGGACAAGCATTTGGAAGTGGTGGTGGACGACACGCAGCTCTCGCTGGCGATCGGGAAAAAAGGGCAGAACGTGCGGCTGGCGGCGAAGCTGCTGGGCTGGAAGATCGACATCAAGAGCGAAGAAGAGAAGCGGCAGGAAGTGGAACAGCAGATGTCGGCGCTGGTCACGCAGACGGTAACTCCGCTGGAGAATGTTACCGGACTGGGCGAGGGGCTGGTGGAGAAGCTGAAGGCGGCGGGCGTGAATACGGTGGAATCGCTTGCCGATATGACGCCGGAGCAACTGGAAGCGATTGAGGGCATTGGCCCGAAAACGGTGGAAAAAATCAGTATTGCGGTCAATAATTACTTCGCCACGCTGGATGGCGGCGAGGCGGCAGCCGCCGTGGAAGCGGAAAGCGCAGGAGAAGCCGCCACCGAAGCAGCCTCGAGCGAGGAATTGCCGGCGGAGGGCGGGTTGGAAGCGGGGCCGTTGTCCGTCGATGCCGAGGCTGCCGAAACGGCGCCGGCGGACGAAAGCGCTGGGCTTTCGATGGAAGAAGCGCCGGCGGAAGAAGCCGCCACCGAAGCAGCCGCGACTGAAGAAGCTCCGGAAGACAAGCAGATCTGAACAGGGAGCGTGGCGGGTGCGGAGTTCGATCCGGACCGAAAGCGCGGGCTTCGTCGAATGGAAGGCTGCGGAAAGTAAGTTGGAAGTAAGTTGGCGCGGGGATTTCGTGAGCTTAGAGATGCGAGCGTAGATATGCGGCCTTAGAGACGCGAGAATAGCGGGACAAGAAGAGGAAACGACGGCGGATGAGTAAGATTCGAATCAACGATCTGGCCCGTGAGTTAGAAGTCAAGAGCAGGGAAATTCTTGACGTACTGACCACGGTGGGCGTGACGGAGAAGAAAACGCACTCCAGTTCTCTGGAAGATCACGAAGCGGAACTGGTGCGGCGGCATCTCCTTGGCCGTTCCGATGCCGCGCCGAGTTCGTCGAAGCCCGCTGCGCGAGCCGCTCACGGCGAAGAAGAGATCAAGACCAAGATCGACCTCTCGCATATCTCGCGGCCTGGAGACGTGCTGCGCGCCATCACGCAGCTCAAGGAAGCGGCCGAGCGTCCGGCGGCGCGTCCGCCAGTCAAGGCGCCAGTAGCGGCGCCACGCGTGGAAGCGAAGGTAGGAGCTTCCCTGGCGCCGGCAAAGGCAGCGCCGCCCAAGCCCGCTGGCGACCTTCCAGCACCTACGCCCGCGGTGCCGCCGAGACTGGTGACGCCGGCGTCGGTGGCCGCCACGTACCGTCCGCCGACGGCGGTCGTGATTCCGCCCAAAGTTCCCGCGACGCCAGCCGCCGCGGCGCCTCCGGCTGGGGCTCCGGTTTCATCCGCTCCCAGTGCAGCGCCACCAGCGATCGCCGTTCCGCCGCGAGTGGTTACACCTTTATCTCTTGACGATGGTTTTCCACCGCCAGCGGCGCAGCCTCCGGCAACAACACCGGCAACCGACAATAATGTTGTGCAGATGCAAGCTGCGGCGCCAGCGAAGCCAGCGGCCCCGGCCGCGCCACCGCCGCGCATGATCATGCCTCAGACCGGCCCGCGGCCGGTATACAAAGCGCCCGCGCCATTGCTGGGAGCGCCTCCGCGTTCGACGCCGGGACGGCCCGTGCCGGGGCAGCCGATTTTTCAGCGCACGGGACGACCGCCAGCGCCGGGAGCGCCGCGTCCACCGCTTCGTCCGGGTGAACGCCGTCCCATGCATCCGACGCGAGTGGCGCCAGCGGGATCGCGTCCGCTGGGAGTGGGTCCGGGAGCGGGAATGGCCCCGCCGGGAACGACGCGTCCGGGAGCGCGTCCAGGAGCTCCGTCGCGCCGTCCGGGACAGAGGTATGTGCCGCGAGGCGTGAAGGAAGGCCCGATGAAGGGCTATACTCCGCCGCCGCGCATGACGATCAGCAACGAGCCCGCGCCGATCACGCGCAACATCACCATCACCGAAGGAATATCGGTGAAGGACTTGGCGGAGAAGCTGGGCATTCGCGCCAAGGATGTGATTGCGCGGCTGGTGGTGCGAGGCGTGTTCGCGACCATCAATCAAACGCTGGACGCGGAACTGGCCAGCGAAATGGCGCGCTTCTTCGGAGCGGACACGGAAGTGATCACCTTCGAAGAACAAGCCGCGAAAGATACGGACGCAGCCACCGAGAGCAGCGAAGAAGGCGTGGAAGCCATGTCGCGTCCGCCGGTGGTCACCATTATGGGACACGTCGACCACGGCAAGACGACGCTGCTCGATTCGATCCGATCGACCAATGTGGCCGGAGGCGAGGCGGGCGGCATCACGCAACATATCGGCGCCTATAAGGTCCGCATTTCGGACGAGGCGTCTCCGGCCTATGGGCGCGAGATCGTCTTTCTCGATACTCCTGGTCACGAGGCCTTCACGCGCATGAGGGCGCGCGGCGCGAAAGCGACCGACATTGTGGTGCTGGTCACGGCGGCCGACGATGGCGTTATGCCGCAAACCATTGAAGCCATCGACCACGCCCATGCCGCCGAAGTTCCCATCATTGTCGCCGTCAATAAAATCGATAAGCCGGGCGCGCTGCCCGAGCGGGTCAAGAAGCAACTCGCCGATCGCGGACTGATGCCGGAAGCTTGGGGCGGCAAGACGGTATTCGTCGATGTTTCCGCCAAGCAGAAAACGAACCTGAATCTGCTGATGGAAATGATCTGCCTGACAGCGGACTTGCAGGAATTGAAAGCGACTCCGGGACGCGCGGCGAGCGGCGTGGTGCTGGAAGCCAAGCTGGACCGCGGACGCGGCCCGGTGGGGACGATCCTGGTGCAAAACGGCACGCTGCGGGCGGGCGACAACTTCGTGGTGGGGAACGTCTACGGAAAAGTCCGGGCGATGTTCGACGATCGCGGGAAGCCGATGAAAGAAGCGCCGCCGGCAACGCCGGTGGAAATCATCGGGTTGGAGGGGTTGCCGCAAGCGGGCGATCAGTTCGTCGTGGTCACCGACCGCGAGAAGGCGCGCGACATCTCGGAATACCGCGAGCAGAAAGCGCGCGAAGCGCAGCTCGCCAAGAGTTCGCGCGTTTCGCTCGAAGGCCTGGCCGAGCAACTCAAAACGGCGGGCACGAAGGAACTGAGCATCATTCTGAAGGGCGACGTGCAAGGCTCGGTCGAAGTGCTGGGCGATTTGATTGGGCGGTTGTCGAACGAGAAAGTACGCTTGAAGCTGCTGCGGTCGGGCATTGGCGCGATCACCGAAACCGACGTGCTGCTGGCGTCGGCGTCGAATGCCATCATCATTGGATTTAACGTGCGTCCCGAGCGCAAGGCGCAAGAGTTGGCCGAGCAGGAAAAAGTCGACATTCGGCTGCACTCGATCATTTACGAATTGCAAGACGAGATCAAGCGCGCGATGACTGGCCTGCTCGAACCGACGATCAAAGAAACCTACCAGGGACGCGCCGATGTGCTGGAGACGTTCCGCATCCCGAAAGTCGGGACGATTGCCGGTTGCCGCGTGAGTGATGGACTGATCAAGCGCGATTCCGAAGTGCGGCTGCTGCGCGACAACGTGGTCGTATTCAAGGGCAAAGTGGCGTCGCTGCGGCGCTTCAAGGACGATGCCTCGCAAGTGACCAGCGGCATGGAATGCGGCATCTCGATCGCGAACTACGGCGACATCAAGGCCCACGACGTGATCGAAGCGTTTGTGACGGAGCGGATCGCGGCGGAAGCGATCAAGTAAGCAAACCTGCGTCGACTTAGTCGTCGAAATCGCCGACGTCAAGCACTTATAAAAACTCATGGACGGAGTTAGACAAATCCCCGTCGTCCACGACGTCCAGCGCCTGCAGAAGATATAGGGAACTTCCGGTTCAGTTCGTTTCCATAGATTTTGGGAAGGGCACGGCTTCAGCCGTGCCGATAAAACCCACTAAACATGCGGCTTTAGCCGCTGCGGGTGTGCACTCCACCATCGCGACAAACACTCTAACCCATTGTCGGCGTCTCCATAGTGCCTGCCTTTGGTGTGATGCGGCGGAGGAAGTCCAGTTTACGTTGACTCAGCGAGGAACTTCTTGGATGCACCGTCAAGCGGCCGCTCTTTACAAGCCTCCACCAGTTTTCCAGCGTAAACGGAGACATCGTCGGTCATTAATTCAACCGTAGACTTCGAAGGAATGACAATCACCAGTTGACACCATCAGCTATAATAAAAATTAGGTAAGAGCCCAGCGTGGCTATAACCGATTTGACATAAGTTCTTTGATATCTAGACTTTGCGCGACTTAGTCAGTCCAAGTCGTTGATTCTAAAGGATAATCCCTTAGAAAATTACCGCTAACTCCTTTGTTTTGAAGACTTTGTAAGTTAACTCCTTTAGACTCATAGATCTGGCGGGCTCCTCCCCGTAAGGGCAAGAATATACTTGCCTCATCACACCAAAAATCTCATAATGATACTGACAGGACGGCGGATGATGGAAGCGGTACTCCATCCCGGCAAGGGATTGATGCACCCCGTGACTCGAAAGTCAGGAAGGGTGCATAATGGCCTATTTCGACTTGGAGGTAAGACCCGTGGCCGATGCTTTCAATTCCAGCCCTGCTGCCGTTGGGCAACTTCTAACAACTAGCACTGCTAACCGACAACGAATTGTGATTCCCACATTTCAGCGCGGCTATATGTGGAAGAAAAAGCATGTCGATGCTTTTTGGGATGATGTAGACAAGCAGCGGGCGCAGAATCAAATTGTGGGTGCCGATCCTCACTTTTTTGGCCCTATTGTAACTATGGCGCTTCCGGCAGAAGGCAAAATCGAACTTCTTGATGGGCAGCAGCGCCTTGCAACAGCAACAATCCTATTCAGTACTCTTCGAGATATAGCGAGAGAAATAAGCAAGGCATCAGGCGCACAAGCTGGGGCGGATTTTGCCGCTAATCTTCAGTCGCAATATATCCATAACGAAGATGACGGATACTCCTTTGAAATGGGAGAGACCGATCTTTCTTACTTTCGTGACACGATCCAAGCCGATCCACCGCTAAAGGCAAAGACAACGCAGTTAACCCATCGCAACATAAAGACAGCGAGAGATACATTGCGCGAAAAAGTTCTTTTTGTAATAGGTGGAAAAATTGATGCTCAGATGGATTCGATTCAGGCAATGAAGGTGATTAAGCAAATAAAACAAACTATAGTAAGCGATTTCATCATGGCTCGTATCCCGGTCAATTCAAAAGAGGCGGCATTCAAGATATTCACAACACTTAATGACCGTGGGCTACGCCTGTCTCCTCCCGACTTACTGTTGAGTTATTTGATGGAAAAAGCACCTGACGCTAATCGAAAGGAAATTCGGAGAGTTTGGACGCAAATGGTTCAACAAATGGGTACACACGACATCCATGATTTCTTGCGGGCCATGTGGGTATCAAAGTACGGCGATTTGAAAAAAGATGATCTCTTTACAGCGTTGAAGAAAGACATCGAGCAGCGACAACTAGGCAGTTTAGATTTTGCAAAACAATGCGGTTTGGAATGTAGCGATTACATCGAACTGGTCACCGCAGATGAAAAGGAATTGCCAAAAGAGTCAGTCCCATTTGTTAGGGCGCTGATGCGCGAACTATCGTTCAAGCCCGCCGTTCCACTGCTGCTATCAGCGTATTCCCTTATGCAGCCCGCCGATTTTGAGAACGTCGCAAAATACTTGCTGGTTTTCATCGCGCGATATTCCATCTTCGTGAATAAGGACTCTGCTGGAATGGAAGACCTACTATTTGACCTTGCAAAGACAGTTCGCAAGACCGTAACAGATGAAAATGATAAGGCGCAATCGAAACAAGCTGCCGATGCCGTCAAGAACACTCTTAGCGTTAATTCGCCAGATGACACCGCCGTAAAAGACGCTGTGATGAAAGAGACCACATCGTTAGACCCGTCCGACGCTAAGTACGTATTAAAGCGTCTTGCAAATTACATACAAGACCCACAGAAACAGGTAGTGGTCGGTGATACAAACCTAGAGCACATCTACCCACAAGGCCCAGAAGAAAATGAATGGGGTGGAAAAGATAATCAAGAAAAGTTGGAGCCATTGACTTGGCACATCGGCAATCTGACCATCTTCGGAAAGCGGGCAAACAGGAAAGTGAAAAATTTTGAATATCCGCTCAAGCAACCAAAATACGCTCAGTCCCAGGTCAAGATGACTAGCCAGATTGCCGCCAAGTACAACAAATGGGACGAAACCACGATAGCAGACAGAGCCAAAGAATTGGCGGATTTTGTGGTGCAGGTATGGAATTTTGCAAACCCTTCGCGAGTTTGAGTATGATGGTGTTTAATGAAACATTCGGCAGAGTATCGAAAATTCACGAGTTTTGTGGATCGCTTGCTCACCGTCTCTCACGAAGAGATGCAGCGACGCGAAGCCGAATACCGCAAACAGGTGGACGCGAATCCTCACAGACGCGGCCCAAAAAGGAAAGAGCGGAAAGCGGCTACGCCGCCTTCCGCTTCCGGCCCCGAGGCAATCGGTTAGAATACGGCTTCCGGTCTTTCTGCCCCCTTCGCCGTCAGCTCTGCATAGGTCAATCGCTTGCCCACAATCTGCGAACACAGCAGACTAAAACGGTCAGCGTCATTCAAGGGATTCCCTTTTGTGGCGCGATTGTTGTATCGAAAAATCTGTTCGTCGATATAGCGGTCAAGGTGGAACGGTTCAACCGAAATGTACGTACCACGAAGACCACGCTTCAACAAACTCCAGAAGTTTTCGATTCCATTGGTATGCACGCGGCCCCTTACGTAGCTATTCGCGTGATTGATGACTTCGTGCATGTAGCGGCTTTGCAGTCCGTCGTATCCAACCCACTCATCGGTGTAAACGGCAGAGCCAAACTTGACGTTCTCCGTGATTTGAGTCTGCAAAGTATCCCGCTTTACATCGGGAATCACGCGGGCGCGAACCTTGCTCGCTTCGCGGTCAAGAATGCCTTGCACGATTGTCTTTCCTCCATGCTGCCCGCCCAGTTGGTTATAGCGCAGCTTGCGGCCCTTGTGCATGTTCTTGATGAGACCGCCCACGAAAGTTTCGTCAACCTCGATCTCGCTCTCAGCGTTGCCGCCGCCCAGCTTGGTTTGACTTCCGAATCCCGGCTTATCATTCATGCCCAGGCGAATCCGATGCAGCATAAACCATGCCGTCTTTTGCGTGACGCCAAGCGAGCGATGAATCTCCCAAGAACTAACGCCGTTCTTGCAGTTCGCAACCATCCACATCACAGGCAGCCACTTTTCAAGGCCCAGCGGGGAATCCTCAAGGATGGTACCCGTCTTGATGCTGAATTGTGCCTTGGGATGCCGCGTCTTGCACTGCCAAAGGCGGCGCGAGGGAATGAAGGAAACGTCCGTCCGGCCACACGTCGGGCAAGCAACATTTCCACAGGGCCAGCGGTGCGCCTTGAGGAAGTTCAGGCAGTTGTCAGCGTCCGTAAAGTATTGAATCGCTTGGGTCAGAGTCTTAGGAGTGTTTTCCATGCCTAATAATCGCACAGAACCGTTGAGTAGTCAAGTATATTCTTGCCCCCGTAAGTCTATGATTCTAATATACCGGTGAGTAGGGGGGTACCCGTACTAACTGGTTAATTTTCGGTCTCAGAGGGATAGTCGGTCGTGAATTCTGTTTCCAGAAAAACCCTCACGCATCCAATCGCCGAAGCGCAGCGGCGGCTTGCATACTTCAACGACCGCCGCGATGAGATCGTCTCGACCATCCGCGAGCTGGTCGAAATCGAATCTCCCAGCGACAACAAAGCTGCCGCCGACCGCGTTGCCCAAGCCATCGCGCAGAAATTTTCGCAGCTCGGCGGCAAGGTGATCGTCCATCAAGCGCAGGACTTCGGCAATCATCTGCAAATCGACTTCGCCGGCAATTCCGCTGCGAAGCCTGTGCTGCTGCTCGGCCATTACGACACCGTCTATCCGCTGGGCACGCTCGCCTCCATGCCCTGCCGCGGCGCAGGCGACAAGCTGACTGGCCCCGGCGCGCTCGACATGAAATCCGGCATAGCGCTGATGCTGCACGCGCTCGCCGGACTTCAAGAATGGCAGAAGCAAGATTGGCATCAAGCAGCGTGCCGTAGCGGTTTGCCGCGCCCCGTGACCGTGCTCCTGGTTTCGGACGAGGAAGTGGGCAGCAAGTCGTCGCGGGCCATCACCGAGTCGCTAGCAAAAAAAGCTGCGGCCGTGCTGGTGATCGAGCCTTCTCATGGGCCCCGCGGCGCGGTGAAAACCGCGCGCAAGGGAGTTGGCGATTACGTCGTTAAAATTACCGGCAAAGCCGCACACGCGGGGCTCGACTTCCAGAAAGGTGTGAACGCGATTGTCGAGCTGGCGCGCCAGATCGAGAAAATTTCCGGCTTCACCGATCTGAAGAAAGGCTTGACGGTGAACGTCGGCATGGTGAGCGGCGGCTCGCGAAGCAACGTGGTTCCGGCGGAAACCTCGGCGCAGGTCGATGTTCGCATCGCGCGGTTGAAGGATGCGGCCGGAATCGACAAGATGATGCGCGGCCTGCGAGCGTTCAATCGCAAGTGCAAGATCGAGATCACGGGAGGCATCAATCGTCCGCCGATGGAGCGCACCGCCGGAGTGGCCGCGCTGTACGCGCAGGCTGCGGCCATCGCGCGCGATCTGGGATGGAAGCTCGGAGAAGCCGCGGTGGGCGGTGGCTCGGACGGCAATTTCACCGCGAGCCTCGGAGTCCCGACGCTCGACGGTCTTGGCGCCGTGGGCGACGGAGCGCACGCCCCGCACGAGCACATCCTGATCTCGGAGTTGCCGCGCCGCGCCGCGCTGCTTGCCGGTTTGATTGAGCGCGCATGAAATGTCCTGAAGTTCTCAGTTCCCAGTTCTCAGTTCTCAGTAAAACCGCAGCGATTCAGCTCTTACTGAGAACTGGGAACTGAAAACTGAGAACTGTCTTTGACTCCAAAGCGAGGGAAGCCTAGAATTCACATAGGGATCGCTCGGCGCGATCGAGTGGGAAACCGGAGGATTTATGGGTGAGGGACTATTTTCGCCGTGGCATATTCTGTTGATCGTTGCGGTCGCGCTGCTGCTTTTCGGACCGAGTAAACTTGCCGACTTAGGTAAGGGGCTGGGCGAAGGCATCCGCAATTTCAAGTCCGCGGTAAGAGAGGGCGAAGAAAAGCCAAAAGAACCGCCCAAGCCGCCAACCGTTGGATAGTTCTCAGTTCCCGGTTCTCAGTTCTCAGTAAAAGCTGAAGAGCCGCGGGCTTTCTGGCAACTGGCAACTGGCAACTGGCAACCGATTTCCCGCAACATGCGTAATACCAGCGCCACTGGCAATCCCACGACGTTGCCGTAATCCCCTTCGATGCGAGGAATCCAGCGCGATGCGATGCCTTGAATCGCGTAGGCTCCCGCTTTGTCCATGGGCTCGCCGCTGGCTATGTAGTCGGCGATATCATCATCCGAGATTTCGCTCACGGTCACGAGCGTGGTTTCACTGGCCACCGACGCCTCGCCCTTGACGACTAAAGAGACTCCCGTGATCACCTGATGCTCTCGTCCTGAGATCATGCGCAACATGCGCGCGGCGTCGGCGGCATCGCAGGGCTTGCCTAAAATCTGTCCATCGACGACAACCACCGTGTCGGCGCCAAGCACGACGTCGTTCGGATGCAAGCTCGGACGCTGACGCGCAACCGCGAGCGCCTTCTCCCGAGCCAGCCGTTCCGCGCAGGCTTGCGCAGCTTCTCCGGGCAGCGGATCTTCTGGAATGTCCGCAGGCTGCACTTCGAAAGTGATACCGGCGTTACGGAGCAATTCCTGACGGCGCGGCGATGCGGAGGCTAGCACGAGCATGGGGATAAATTATAGCGGCGTGGTCGCACTCACAAAGCGAGAATCACGATCGAAATTCTCCTTTGCGTAGCACAGCCATCGAGGCAATTGCTTGGGAAAAAAATGTGAAATTAGCTTGATTGCTGCTTTCGGATACTCCCGCGCGTCATGGTTAAGGTAGTAAAAGAATAGCGATTCGCGATCAACGTTATTCCGAGTGTAGATGTCGTGGGATTTCAGATGCACGGTTGCGTCTCGGGCGTCTTTCAGGTTCTTGAACGATTGCCACGCTCGATTTCCGCGGGGCGATGATACGCCCAATATATTAGGTAGCACCTGCCCGAGTTTTTCTTCGGTTGAAAGCTCGCGTTCCGCTTCCATGGGAGTTAGGTTTTTCTCCACCCCTCCCTTGCGCTTAACAACAATATTTCTTGTGGCCTTGCGCCCGATTATCGCATTGGCAAAGATTTCGATTGCTTGGAAACTCATTGTTACCGAGATGATTGACTGCTCGAACAAGTAATATAGGTCGCCGACATTTTCATTTCTGACCTGAATGCCCTGCTTTCCGTCGTGGGTAATCATGGGAGTCAACTGCAATCTCGGCCTAATGGCTTCACTAAGAGCAGCCGCTCCAATTGCAACATTGAGGCAGAGAGCGGGCGCGCTTGGCGTGATGAAGCTCAAATACCGGTGTTTTTTGTGCTTCGCTGTGCTCATGAGCCAAATGGGAGAACCTACTGGAGCACCGCCGAAACTTTGAGCAAGTGTGCTTACCGAGTCGATTCTCCAATCTCCAAGATTGTCATTCGTCATCATGCCAGCCTAAAAATTCACCCCTACTCCAGCTCTTCGGGCTCGAGGGAGATGTTCTTCTCGCCTTGGGCGCGCTTTTCCCAGTATTTCTTGACCCAGGATTCGTAGCTTTTGCCGGCGGCGGTGTCGCGTCCGGTGAAGGCGATGCTGGCGATTTCGGAATAAGGGATCTGGGGGCGTTCGTTGCTCGTCGCGAGCATCAGGCGAACTACGGAAGTTTCCAGCGTGGGGCCAATGCGGCGGTCGAAGAGATAGCCGGTAATCTGGGAGCCGTCGTCATTATTATTCCCATTTTTATTGTCTTTGCTTTTGCGGGTGATAGTTACGTCGCCGCGATAGTCGAAGGCTTTTTCGATAACGGCGCGGACATCGGCTTCGGTGGCGAGTTCGGGGATCCATCCTTGCAGATTTTCGCGCTCGAATCCGGGGACAACTTCGAGGGCATCGTTCGTGTGCAAGTGGGCTGCGACAGCTTGCTTGGTATTAGGAGAAGAGACCCGCCCAAGCGGAGCTTGGACGGGGCACCCTTCTGGTTCGGGATGGTGCCCATGCTCGCGGCCGCTCATACGCGGCTCTCTTCGGGTTGCGCTTGGACTTGTGCTTGCGGAGCGGCAGCGTTCGCGTCGATTTGAATTAGCGGATTGTAGGAGTGCACGGGGCGCGTCTCGCGGTCGAGATCGGCGAGCGCGTCTTGGTCGGGATAGAGCGAGAAAGTGGCCTTGATCGTGTCCGCGAATCCGCGCAGCGATCCGAAAGTATCGTCCACCGACGAAGGTTCGTAACCGCAATGCACCATGCAGTTGGCGCACTGCGGATTGCCCGACTCGGTGCCATAACTCTCCCACTCCGTAGTTTCCATCAATTCCTTGTAAGACTCGGCGTAGCCGTCTTGCAGTAAGTAGCAGGGCTTCTGCCATCCGAAGATGTTATAAGTTGGCATACCCCAGGGCGTGCACTTATAAGTGCGCTTGCCCATTAGATACTCGAGGAAGAGCGGCGACTGATTGAAACGCCAGGTTTTTTTGCGGTTCGAAAGCATGGCGCGGAAGAGGCGGCGGGTGCGGGCGCGTCCCATGAAGTGCTTCTGGTCGGGCGCCTTGTCGTAGGAGTATCCGGGCGAGACCGTCATGCTCTCGACGCCGGCTTCCATCATCTCGTCGAAGAACTTGCGGGCGCTCGTGGGATCGGCGCCATCGAACAGAGTGGTGTTGGTGGTCACGCGGAAGCCGGCTGCGACGGCGGCGCGAATGCCATCGAGCGCGAGGTCGTATCCGCCTTCGCGGCAGACGGAAAAATCGTGGTGCTCTTTTTGCCCGTCCACATGCACCGAGAAGCTCAGATACTTGCTGGGCTTGAAGAGGGGCAGCTTTTCTTTCAGCAGCAGTGCGTTGGTGCAAAGATATATATATTTCTTGCGCGCGACCAGGCCCTCGACAATTTTGTCGATCCGCGGGTGCATGAGTGGCTCGCCGCCGGGGAGCGAAACCATGGGCGCTCCGCACTCGTCGACCGCCTTGAAGCAGTCTTCCGGGGAGAGATCTTTTTTCAGGATGTGGGCGGGGTATTGGATCTTGCCGCATCCGGCGCAGGCCAGGTTGCAGCGGAAGAGCGGCTCGAGCATGAGCACGAGCGGATAGCGCTTGCGTCCGGCGAGCTTCTGGCGCAGAACGTAGGAAGCCACTGTCCACATTTGAGATACAGGAACTGCCATTGCCCCTCCGGGAGGAATGTTGCTCTATGATACCGGATTCTGCGGCGAGTTGTGTGGTGTCCGCTTGGACGCCCGGCCGTAGTGGGCCGTACTGGAGAACTCGGTCCCTTCGACATCGCTCAGGAAGACATCCGAGACTTATGTCGCGATTTTACCGAACACCCGCTAGTTTTTTTCTTCCGGCTTCCAACGCAGGATTGGCTTGCGCGCGGCAGCGGTTTCGTCCAGGCGCGCAATGCGCGTGTTATGCGGGGCGTCGAGCACGAACTGTGGATCTTCTTCCACTTCTTCCGCAATCGACTTCATGGCTTCGATGAAGAGGTCCAGTTCCTCTTTCGGCTCGCTCTCGGTCGGCTCGATCATCAGCGCGCCGGCGACGATCAGCGGGAACGCCATGGTGTAAGGATGGAAACCGTAATCGATCAGGCGTTTCGCCATGTCCACCGTTTTCACGCCTTTCTTCGATTGCAGCTTGTCGCTGAAGACGACTTCGTGCATCGACGGCGTCGAGTACGGCAAATCGTAAACGCCGGCGAGTTGCTTGCGGATGTAATTGGCGTTGAGCACAGCGTCTTCCGTCGTCTGGCGCAGGCCATCCGGGCCGTTGGCGAAGATGTAAGCCAGTGCGCGGATGAACATTCCGAAATTTCCGTAGAACGCGCGTACGCGCCCCACCGATTGCGGGCGGTTGTACTCGAAGCCCAGCGAGCCATCCGACTTAGTAACTACAACCGGCTTCGGCAGAAACGGTTCGAGAATTTTCTTGACCGCGACCGGACCCGAGCCGGGACCGCCTCCGCCATGCGGCGTGGAAAAAGTTTTATGCAAGTTGAGGTGCATGACATCGGCGCCGAAATCGCCGGGCCGCGTCTTGGCGACCAGCGCGTTCATGTTCGCGCCATCCATATAGAGCAGTCCGCCTTTGGCGTGCATGAGCTCGGCGATCTTGTGAATTTCCTGCTCGAAAACGCCCAGCGTATTGGGATTGGTGACCATGAGCGCCGCGACGTCTTCATTCATCTGCGCCGCGAGCGCCGCGACGTCGACCATGCCGCGGTCGTTGGATCTTAAATTTTCGACCGCGTAGCCTGCTGTAGCCGCGGTCGCCGGATTCGTTCCGTGCGCCGAGTCGGGAATGAGAATTTTTTTGCGCGCGTTGCCTTTCGATTCGTGATACGCGCGCACCATCAGCATTCCGGTGAGTTCGCCGTGCGCGCCGGCGGCGGGTTGCAAGGTGATCGCATCCATGCCGGTGATTTCCAGCAGACAATCGCTCAGCGTTTTAATAATGCGCAGCGCGCCTTGAGAAATTATTTCCGGCTGATACGGATGCGCATTGGCAAGGCCTTCGACGCGCGAGACGAATTCGTTGACGCGCGGGTTGTACTTCATGGTGCAGGAGCCCAGGGGAAACATGCCGAGATCGATGGCGTAATTCCACGTCGAAAGGCGCGTGAAATGGCGGACGATTTCGAGTTCGCTCACCTCGGGCAGATCGCCAAGATCCTTACGCTCCGACTTGCCGAGCAGCTTCGCCGTATCCACTTCTGGAACGTCGAGCGGCGGCAACTTCCACGCCGCTTTGCCGGGCGACGACTTCTCGAAAATCAATCCTTCGTTCTGACTGATGTGACGCGTGGCTTTGCGGGTCATGTGCTTCATCACTTCCCTCAGCGGCTAAAGCCGCTCCTCCAAAAAATGGCTTAATCGCAGCGCTGAAGCGCTGCGCCACCCAAAATCAAACTTCCTTGGCTTCTTCGGCGCAGTTTAAGCCGCACTCCTTCAAAACAAACGATATTCAGCATCACCTCATCTTCCACCAAGTCCAAGGCCGGAAGAGGTTCCGATCAGAACTCAACGACGATCCGTCTCCATTACAGACCGGGCAGACGCCGGTTCCTGAACAATTGCGACATTTCGGTTCGTCGTCATTGAGGTGCGTATCTGTACCTGTTCCGAAACATTCCTTGCATTTTCCGTTTCCACCACATTCCGTGCATCTATATTGCATAGGCTTATCTGTATGTCTGCCTCACCGCATGAACTCCCGCTCAGTTTCGGCTTCTTTCATGTTCCTCACGCCGCGTTCGCTTTCGGCGGCGAGGCCGACTGCCGTATCGATCGCTTTATCGATCATCGACCGCGTCGTCAACTCCGTGCAGCACCACAGCGCCGCATGGCCCAGTTCGGGATAGAACTTTTTCAGCGGCAGGCCGCCGACGATTTTGTGTTCGAGCAGGCGCGAGTTGATGGCGTAAGGATCTTCGCTGGTCTCAACCACAAACTCGTTGAATCGTGGCGCGCCCGCGAACAGCACTTTGGAATGTTTGCCGAATTGACCGGCGGCGTAGGCGGCCTTCGCCAGGTTCTGCTTCGCAAGCTCGCGCAAGCCGATCTTGCCGTACACGGTCATGAAGATATTCACCATGAGTGCGACCAGGGCTTGGTTGGTGCAGATATTCGAAGTCGCCTTCTCACGCCGGATGTGTTGCTCGCGCGTGGCCAGCGTCAGCACGAATCCGCGTTTGCCGTTCTTATCGACGGTCTGACCGGCCAAGCGGCCCGGCATCTGGCGGACGAATTTTTCTTTCGTTGCCAGCACGCCGCAATAAGGACCGCCGAAGCCGAGCGGCACGCCGAACGACTGCGCCTCCATGGCCACGATGTCGGCGGCGCGCGGCGGTTCGACAATGCCCAGCGACACCGCCTCGGCGATGGAGACAATCAGCAACGCTCCGCGTTTGTGCGCGATTTCGGCAATGGCTTCGACGTCTTCGATCGTGCCGAAGAAATTCGGCGACTGGATCAGGACGCAGGCCGTATCGTCGCCCACAACATTTTCGAGTTCTTTGAGATCGATCGTGCCCGAGCCGGTGAACGAAACCGTTTTCAGCGGAATCGCCTGGTGCGTCGCGTAGGTGCCGAGAACTTCGCGATACTCGGGATGAAGGCTGCGCGCGACGATCGCCGAATGTTTTCCGGTAACGCGGACCGCCATCATCACGGCCTCGGCTGCGCCCGTCGAGCCGTCGTACATCGAGGCATTCGCCAGGTCCATGCCGGTGAGTTCGGAGATCATCGTCTGAAATTCGAAGATGGCCTGGAGCGTACCCTGCGCGAACTCGGCTTGATAGGGCGTGTAAGACGTGAGAAATTCGCCGCGTTGCACGAGCGCGTCGATGACCACGGGGCGGTAGTGAGAGTAAGCTCCGGCGCCGAGAAAACTGGTGTAGCCTTCGCCGTTTTCCTGGGCGCGTTGCGTAAACCAGTCCACTATTTCCGGCTCGGCCATTTGACGCGGGACGGCGAGATTGCGCGCCAGGCGGAACGCGGCCGGAATCGGCGAGAACAAGTCATCCACGGAGCGGATGCCGATCGCCTGTAACATGGCGGCGCGGTCCGAGGGAGAGTTAGGTAGATATCTCATAAGAACCTTTTACTGGATGTGGGCTGCGACAGCTTGGATTTAATGCTGGAGTCATCGTCGGGCGATTGCAGAAGTCAAAAGTCAAATTGAAGAAGTTAATCCTGTGGTTTCCACCGAGAACGATGGAAGCATAGAACTTTACTTTTGCAATTTCACTTTTGACTTCTGCAATGTTTTTCAATGTCCTGCTTCTTCGCTGACAAACTTTTCGTAGTCCGCCGCTGAGAGCAGTCCATTCAGCTCGGAGGGGTCCTTCAATTTGATCTTGACCATCCAGGAGCCGTGGGCGTCTTTGTTCACGCTCTCGGGAGCTGTGGCCAGAGCCTCATTCGCGGCGGTGACGGTGCCTGAAACCGGCGCGTACAGATCGGAGACGGCCTTCACCGATTCGACGGTGCCGAAGGGTTTGCCGATGACGATTTCCGCGCCTATCTTGGGCAGATCGACGAACACAATGTCGCCGAGCGACTCCTGGGCGTGGTGCGTGATGCCGATGGCGCCATCGGCGGCGATCCATTCATGTTCTTTCGTATATTTGCGGTCGGATGGGTAAGACATTTCTTGTTTGCTCCTTGCTCGTTGCTTCTGGCTGCTTGCTTTTCGCTATTCGCTTTTCGCCGCTTTTTTCGGACGCTTATAAAACGGCGACGGCACGACTTGCGCTTTCACGCCCTGTCCGCGAATTTCGACTTTCACCGTTGTACCAACCGCGGATTGAGCGAGCGGAACGTAGGCCAGCGCAATGTTCTTTTTCAAGAATGGCGCGGGCGAACCGCTGGTGACGTAGCCAATCTCGCGGCCGGTATCGTCGAGGACCTTGTATCCGTCGCGGGCGATGCCGCGGTCGATCATTTCGAGACAGACCAGGGTTCTCTTCACGCCTTCGGCCTTCGCCTTTTCGAGCGCTGCGCGGCCAATAAAATCGGGCTTCTCCATCTTGCAGAATCGATCCAGCCCCGCTTCCCAAACATTGATGGTGTCGGAGATTTCGTGGCCGTAAAGCGGCAGCTTGCCTTCAAGCCGCAAGGTGTTGCGCGAGCCCAGGCCGCAGGGTACGACGCCAAACTCTTTTCCCGCCGCCAGAATTTCGTGCCAAACGCGCGCGCTGGTGGCTTCGTCCGCGGAGATGTAAATTTCGAATCCGTCTTCGGCGGTATAGCCGGTGCGGCCCATCAGGATGTTCTTCAGGCCGCAAACCGTGCCGCGCGTCAGCCAGTAGAACTTCACCGCGCTCAGGTCGGCATCGGTCAGCTTCTGCAGCACGTCGACACCCTTCGGCCCCTGGATCGCGATTTGCGTGAAGTCGTCGGAGAGATGTTCGACGGCGCAGTCGAACTGGCGCGTGTTGTTGCGCACCCAATTGAAATCCTTTTCGCGCGTGCCGGCGTTGATCACGAGCAGGTACTCGTCCTCGCCGAGACGGTGAACGATGACGTCATCGACGAACGTGCCTTGCGGATAGAGCAGCGCCGAATATTGCGCCTGCCCAATCGCCAGGCGCGATGCGTCATTCATCGAGATATGCTGCACGGCGGCCAGAGCTTCGCGACCGGCGAGCCGGATGTCGCCCATGTGGCTGACGTCGAAAATGCCGACGCCGGAGCGCACAGCCAGGTGCTCGGCGACAATGCCGCCTCCGAGCGAGGCGGGGTATTCGACAGGCATGTCCCAGCCGTTAAACTCGACCATTTTGGCGCCCATCTGGCGATGGACGGCATTCAACGCAGTCTTGCGAACCACGGGAGAAGTTGCTTCCAAGACGGACAAGAAGGCCTCGATCAGACTTTATTTCGGCAGCGTTCAGATAGTGGCTGCAATGCCGAATGTCGAACTGATTACGTTAACACTCGGGCGGGAAGGACGGCAAATCGAAAGAGCAGGTGCCGGGTATCAGGTGTCAGGAAAATCGATTTCCCAAAAGACAAGGTCGCACCGCAAACACTGGGTTCGCATTCCGGAGACCTAAGGAAACTCTGAACAAGTCTCCGAAAGGGAAGCGAAGTGATTTGAAAAAACGGCCCTCAGCGGCTAAAGCCGCATGTAGCGCTGGTTTTAGCGGCACGGCTGAAGCCGTGCCCTTTCAAAACTCTTCGGGAACGAACTTAATCAGAGGTTCCCTAAAACCTGAGACCTGAGACCTAAAACTTGACACCTGCTCTGTGACTTTAGTTACGTTCCTTCCCGGCATCCGTCGAACTAAACTCGATCCATGTCCTCGACACCCGGCATGAGCCGCATCGTTTGCGCCCAATGCGAGCAGCCTGAAGCGCGCTGCTGGTGCGAAAGATTCTGCGTCTTGTGCCAGTCCCAACTCGACATACGCCTGTGCACCGACGGCCTGATGTACTGCGAGGCCTGCCGCACGGCCTGCGATTACAAAGCGGCGGACTGATGCGGCGATTGGCTCTCAGGCGCTGAACGGGCTGCGGGAAAAGCAACTGCTGCGCCGCAGCCTGTTCGCGGCGAATCGTGGCTTAGAATCTGTCCAAAACTGTTGGGTTTTGAAGGGTACGGGCTTCAGCCCGTACGTATGAACGCAAAACGATAGGGGCGGCACGGCTTGCGAATCCATTCCCTCAGCGGCTGGAAGCCGCTTCGTTTTGTGGCCTCAACGGACGGGCTGAAGCCCGTCCCCTTCAAAGCGTGAGTTTTTGACAGGTTCTTAGATCACTACCGCTTCCTTGTATTCCCCGTACACTTTTCGCATGGCGTCTGCAATTTCGCCGACGGTGCCGTAGGCCTCGACGGCGGCCAGGATTCGCGGCATGAGATTGTCGCCCGAGCGCGCCGTGTCTTCGACCGCCTGGATCGCGGCTTTCCAAGTCTCGACGTTGCGCTTGGCGCGCACGGCCCGCAAGCGTTCCACCTGTCTCGGTTCGAGCGCCGGATCGATGCGCTGGGTGGGCACCGCTTTTTCCCGATCGATCTGGAACTTGTTTACGCCCACTACCACCGTCTTCTGTTGATCGACTGCCTGCTGATATTCGTAGGCCGAGTTCTGAATTTCCTGCTGCACGTATCCGCGCTCGATGGCCTTGAGCATGCCGCCCATGGCTTCGATTTTTTCCAGATAATCGACGGCCCGCTTCTCGATTTCGCTGGTCAGCGCTTCCACATAATACGACCCGGCCAGCGGATCGACGGTTTGCGGCGCGCCCGATTCAAATGCGATGACCTGCTGCGTGCGCAGCGCGATGCGCGCCGACGATTCGGTGGGCAAGGCCAGCGCTTCGTCGAAAGAATTCGTGTGCAGAGACTGCGTTCCGCCGAGCACGGCCGCCAGGGCCTGCATCGTCGTACGAACAATATTGACCTCCGGCTGCTGCGCCGTCAGCGTGGAACCGGCCGTCTGCGTGTGGAAGCGCAGCATCCACGACTTCGGGTTCTTGGCCTTGAACTTGTCGCGCATGATCTTGGCCCACATGCGGCGGGCGGCGCGGAACTTTGCGACCTCCTCCAAAAAATTGCTGTGCGCGTTAAAGAAAAACGAAAGCCGCGGCCCGAATTTGTCCACATCCAGGCCCGCGCGGATCGCCGCTTCCACATAGGCAATGCCGTTGCCCAGGGTGAAGGCGACTTCCTGCACCGCGGTCGATCCCGCTTCGCGCATGTGATAGCCGGAGATGGAAATGGTGTTCCACTCGGGCACATTCTCGTTCGACCAGGCAAAAATGTCGGTGACGATGCGCATCGCCTGCTGTGGCGGATAAATATAGGTGCCGCGCGCAATGTACTCCTTGAGCACGTCGTTCTGGATGGTGCCCGAGAGCTTGCGAATGTCGTGGCCCTGCCGCCGCGCCACGGCCACATACAACGCGAGCAGAATCGCAGCCGAGGCATTGATGGTCATCGATGTTGAAACCTTGGTCATGTCGATGCCATCGAAGAGGCGCTGCATGTCTTCGATGGAGTCGATGGCGACGCCGACTTTGCCCACTTCGCCCGTAGCCAGCGGATTGTCGGAATCGAGCCCAATCTGCGTTGGCAAATCGAAAGCGACGGAGAGCCCCGTCGTGCCGTTGGCGAGCAGATACTTGTAGCGCTTGTTCGACGCCTCGGCGTCGCCCATACCCGCGTACTGGCGCATGGTCCAGAGGCGGCCACGGTACATGGTGGCCTGCACGCCGCGGGTGAAGGGGAATTGCCCTGGATACCCGGAGTCGCGTTCGTAGTCCCATGCCGCAAGATCGGCGGGCGTGTAGAGGGGTTTCACTTCGATATGAGAAGAGGTCTCTTGGATTGGGAGGGGATCTGCCTTCTTGCTTGCGGGATTGGTTTTTATTTCCGTCATGATTCCTGCCTTCGTATGAATTTTCTGGTGCGCTCGGCGTCTCTGCTGTTTCGTAGTTGCGGCTCTTAGCTTCTAGCTTTTGACCTTAACTCTTCTTTTGATTCTCCAGAATGAACTCAGCCCGAACCAGGTGAATGAAGCCGTGAAGCAGATCGCGAGCAGCAACCGCCCCGGCCCAGCCGCATGGCCAGCCTGATACTTACCGTACTCGCGGAGGCCGGCCATGGCCCCGACCGCAGCCATGGCGAGAAACGTGAATCCGGCCACTTCCAGCCAGAGTTGGTGCAACACGCGCCCGATGGAACGCGCGGATGCGCGAATTCCCGCCAGCACGGCCCGGCCCGTGCGGCTGCGCTCCACCATGCGGACGGCCGCGCGAAAAATCAGCTTGATTTTTTCCATTGCTGGGCCGCCGCTCGTTACGCGGCCGCTATACCCGGTCACTATCGTCGATTTTAACAGTGGCTGGGCGTACAATGACGATGGGCCGCGTCACAGTTATTTGTGATGTTTTCTATCGACCGCGTCCAATTCGAGGGGGAGTTGTGGACCAGCAACTGAAGCAGCTCATGAAAGAACTCGGAGAAGCGATCAACGAATCTTTGTCGGATTCCGAATCGATCGCCGAAGTGATAGCTCGCATCAAGGAAGGCGGCTACGACATTTTCCTTGTCCTCGAAGCCACCATCGGCGTCAGCAAGCAAGGTGAAAACGCCACTGACAAGACTTCCCTGGTCTCCACCCTCAGCACCAATACCGAACTCAAGATCAGCGATCAGGACCTGAAATTTCTGAAATCGCTGCGCATCAAGATCGACGACGACGAAGACTAGTATCGCGACCGCTTCGATTGCAGGGTTGTCCGCTTCAATACCAAGCGCATGGCTGCGCCTCCCCTCCGGGTTCCAGCCTGAGTTGCGCAGAAATATACCGGACTTGCCGAATCCAGTTCGAGGCGCATGCCGCGAAATCGTGGGTGTCCGTGTCTCGCGATCGTCAGAGACGCGCGGCAAGCGATCCGGGTCAGCGCCGCTTCATTTCGCCGGCGGAGCGGCCGGCGTAGTGGTGGTTGCCGCCGGCTTCGGCTTCGCCGCTTTCTTTTTGGCCGGCTGCTTGGGAGGCTCGGTGTCGTCCACCACGATCTTCTTCGGCGGCGGAGGCGGCGGCGCCGCGGTCAGCGTTTTGACCTGCGCGCGCAAATGGGCCAGCTCATCTTCTTTGCTGGCCACTAGTTTCTGCATGCGCTCGCCAAACGCCCGCCGCGCTTTTTCGAGTTCGTTCATGTCGTTGCCCAGGTCCTGAAATTCGTCTTTCGACCCGAACGCTCCCGCCGATTCCACTACCGAGCCAAAAACGTCGTACAGCGCATCGAGGTTGCGGTAGAGTTTGAAACTCGCCGCCAGATCTTCCGGCGAGTTATTGAGCTGCGCGACGATTTCCGGCAACGCCGACTGCAAGTTGCGCTCGATGGAGTCCACGTTGGCGAGCGTCTGCCGCTTGGTCGCGCCATCGGTCTTCCATTTTTCGATGCGCGTCTGTGCCAGGCCGGATTGCATGTCTTGCGCCGTCTTCTGCAACTGGGTCAGGATGCCGTTCAATTCGCCGACCGAAGCATAAGCGACCGGCGGCGCTCCGGATGGTGCGTTCGCCGCGTCTTGCGCGCCTGCCGCGGCCGGCGCGAACGCAGCCGCAAGTGCGGCGATGAGACCGAGAAGCGGCCGATAAAGAACATTCCGCGAGTTCAACATGGGGCTCCGATTGTGTCCTGGTTTCTTGCCTCCCCTATCCTATTCGAGGCTGGCTGCCCGAGTCGAGTTTGACGCGGAGACGAAGCTAGGCGAAAATGAGAAGGAAGAACGGCAATTGCCCGCAATGGCACGTGGGCCTGTGGCGCAGCTGGGAGCGCGCTTCCATGGCATGGAAGAGGTCGTCGGTTCGATCCCGACCAGGTCCACCAAATTCCCAACTCTTAATTATTCCCGCTCTATTGGAAGCTCCCGCTGGAGGAGAACCGTCCTCAGCCCTTCGCAAACAACCGCAAATTTGGTGGCGGCGGTAGGACTCGAACCTACGACCTACGGATTATGAGTCGGCCAGCCCGTAGTGATTCCAAGGGCTTTCAACAAGATACCACTGCAGAACGCGGCAAAGTCAGGCAAAATCCGCAACCCCCGCGCAACAACGAAAACCATGAATGACCGGGGAGCAGCATCGGACGCCGCAGTCCCCGCGTCGTCGCCGCACTGGAACACGGCAGTCCTAAACAACGCCGAGACCGATGAGGCGACGACCGCGTGGCGCTGGCAAAGCAATGGCACCAACTCGCAACGCGATGGAGAAGCATGATGACAGATTTTGAAGACGACGACATGCAGGGCGATCCGAACGACCCGCTGGCGCAGGAACACGAGGCCGTCGCCAGATACGGCTGCTGTCCACGTTGCCATCAGCCATCGACCGGGACGTTCGACGCCGGACGCAACTGCTGGTCGTGCTGCAGGTCCTGCAAGGTTTGTTGGTGGGTCGAGGCGGGAATATTGAGCAGCACGCGACATCCCGAACAGCAGCAGAAGGTCTACGACGAGATTGAGGCCGCCGAGTTCGGGGAAGTGCGCGGCTGTTGGCCGCTGATGATGAGAGATCGCGACATTCAGTGAGGAGGAACGAACAATGCGAAGATTTGTAATCACGAAAGGCGATGTCACCGGGGGTCTCGCGGCTGATAGCCATGAGTACTTCAGCGGAGAAGAAGGTATTCAGTTTCCGTGGGTGAGCGTCGAAATCGCGGCACGTTATGCGACACGCGAGGCGGCGGAGACAGTGATAAACCGCGTCTTCAAGCCCGGGTACGTCTGGGTGGAAGAAGTCTCGGACGAGTTACTTTCCTCCTTTACTTTCCTTCCGCCGAGAGTCGATTCAGCGAATAGCGGCAAAGGGACGATTGAGGTCGAAGTGTCGGTGACGGCGTCGTGGAGAGAGCAAGTCGAGGCAGACCATCCAGACCTCGCGGAGAACGACGCGCTCGAACGCTGGAACCTGAGCAGGAACGATATTGGCCTCGCAGCCTGGAAGCTGATGCAAGCCGAGATTCCTAGCGGCGTCGTGCGGCTGATCGCGAAGATTCTGGCGAAAGGAGGGCGTTGAACTGACAATGCTCTACGACGTGGAGATCACAATGATCGCGGGATGGTGGGAGCAGATCGAGGCCGCCAGCCGCGAAGAGGCGGAGCAGAGGTCTTCAAGCGCTGGTCTGCCATCCAGCATGAGTTTGCGATCAGGTTCGCCAAGCTGATGGATGACAAGGCCGCTCGCCGACACCGTGGGGATGAAGCGTGAGATCAACGTGGGACACTTCTCCGTCTCAGGCTGCGGCTCTCGTTCTGATCTCATCCAACACTCCAACCAACTGTGCGACCTGATCTGGGCCGAAGACTCCTTCGACTCCCCTTGGACTGAAGTCCGTGAAAGGGGAATCATATAGTTGAGCTGCGTGCATCCAACCGCTTTGCGTCAGATAGTCAATGATCAAGTTGACGAATTGAATCTGGTTAGCCGCCAGCGTTGTCCCCGCTAGAAAACCATCGAACGCGTGCTTGGCTGCTTCCCGATCCAAGCCCACCATCGAACGGACAAACAGACCCAACCCGCTGCCTGAACGCACTTTCTTCAAGTCAGCGCGCGTGCCTGCTCCTGCCTCAACCATCACGTTCTCCAGTGCATCGAGGTCTTGCTTCGTTAATCGTTCATTGAATCGCAGTTTGTGGATCACCGGGTCGTCCTCATGAACCTTGAGGAACTGTTGCGTTTTGTCTCGGAAGCGATCGACGTCATGCCCGGAATCGAATCCTGGCAGTGCGATCTCCGTCTCCTCGCCCATCGAATCCACGAAGTCTGTATAAATCCACGGCCGCCTGGTCTTTTCGATGAATTTCACCAAGCTCCGCAGGCGCCGGCGGACATCCTCCAGCATCGCAGTCGTGATGTCCTGCCAGTACTCGTCTGTTTGCAGCTCGATGATCAACTCCAATTCTGCCCGAACCATCGGGATCGCGGTTTCCTCGTTCAGAGCACTCGCGATCTCCCGCACGTCCCTGCTCCAGCGCGTGAACGACCGCTCGTGTCGCAACAGGGCCAACTGCAGACGCAGCATGAGGAGGTCGAACTGCTTGGCTTCTTGATCCTCGTCCACGAGTTCAGAAGGCAGGCCCGCGACATTATTAGCCAGTTCGTTCTGCTCTTCCACTCCCAGCGCTTCCCATGCCTTGTTGTCGGCATACTTCTCCACCAGCCGCCGCTTTGGCCGGACGATGAAGTTGTTCACGTTCATCTGTGCTACTTCCTGGCGTAGTCGCTCGGCCACTTCCTTCCGCAAGTCGTTTTGGTCGTCGGGATCTTTCCGCTTATCCAGTTCGGCGATCAGTTCCACGCGGCTGGAAAACAGCTTCTTGCTCAGCGACTCATTCCCTGACCCCGCGACCGTCTCCGGATTCTCGCTGAAGAACTCCAGGTTCTGGCAGTAATCGAAAATCCAGAACTCCCGCTTGTTCTTTCCAATGCCGAAGAGATTTGGACGCAGCCTAGTCCCACGACCCACCATCTGCCAGAACTTCGTTTTCGACCGGACCATCTTGAAGAACACCAGATTCGCGATCTCCGGAATGTCGATGCCCGTGTCGAGCATGTCCACCGAAATTGCGATGTGGGGGGCCTTTGTCTCCACCGAGAAGGAATCAATCAGCGTCTGCACGTACTCCGTCTGAAAATCAATCACGCGGGCGAAGTGACCAGCATAACAAGGGTAGTTCGCGTCGAACCGCTCAGCGATGAATTGCGCGTGAGCGTGGTTCTTGGCAAAAATGATGGTTTTACCCAGCCGATCTCCATCCGCTACCTTCATGCCCCGCGTCATCAGGTGTTCCAGAACCTTATCGACGGTGTCTTCATTGAACAGCCAACGGTTTAGCGCCTCGGGCTCCACGGTACGGGGTACGGTGCCATCTTCATCCCACTCAATCGCGTCCCAGCGTTCCTTTTCCTCGTCCGTCAACTGATCGTAGTTCATGCCCTCGCGCTGGAACTTCAGCGGCACCGAGACCGCCTTCGGCGGGACTAGAAACCCGTCCTTTACTGCCTCCTCCAAGCCGTAGGCATCGGTTGGGACCCCATCTTCCAACTCGAAAAGGCTGTATGTGTTGTGGTCCACCTCATTCTTAGGCGTCGCCGTCAACCCGACCAGAAACGAGTCGAAGTACTCAAAGATGGCGCGGTACTTCTGGTACACCGACCGGTGCGCTTCGTCGATGATTACCAAATCGAAGTGCCCCGGTTCAAAATGCCGCTTGCCATCTTTCGTTTCATCAATCAGACGAAGCATGGTCGGGTACGTCGACACCAGCACCTGTGCTTCCCCGATCTGCTCGGGATGTTCGAGCACGTTGACGGCACCAGCTGAAGGCAAATGCCGCTTGAACACGTTGGCTGTCTGTTTCACCAGCGCGACACGGTCGGCCAGGAAAAACACGCGCTTGACCCAGTTGCACCGCATCATCAGGTCGCTCAGCGCAATCACAGTGCGGGTCTTGCCGACGCCGGTGGCCATCACGACCAGGGCCTTGCGCTCGTGGTCTTTCTCGAAAGCTTCGCCAATGCGCCGGATCGCGCGCTGCTGGTAGAAGCGCTCGACGATCACGTCGTTGATTTCTGCTGCCCCCAAACTGGTCCGCGCACTTCGCCTCTGAATCAGCCGTTCCAGTTCGTCTTTTTTGTAGAAGCCCTGCACGCTACGCGGCGGATAGTTCTGGTCGTCCCAAATCCAGTGCTCGTAACCATTGCTATAGAAAATGATCGGACGCTGGCCGAATCGCTTCTCTAGGCAATCGGCGTAGAGTTTGGCCTGCTGCTGTCCGACACGGGCATCGCGCTTCGTACGCTTGGCCTCGACCAGACCCAGCGGCTTGCCGTCGTCGCCCCAGAGGACATAATCGACAAACCCTTCGCCTTTTTGGTTCGGCATCCCGGCCACGGGAAACTCCCGATCTTGTGGCTTGTCGAGCGCCCAACCGGCTTCCTTCAGCAGCAGGTCAATGAAGTAGTCGCGGGTCTCAGCCTCGGAATAGTTGTGTTCGTCCGGCGTGGCTTCGTTCTGTTTCTTGATCGTGGCGATCTCGCACCGGAGCCGCTCCAGCTCGGCGTCGAGAGCCGCTTTGCCAGTCAGCAGTTCGGTGAGCCGAGTGTCTTTTTCAGCAAGTTGGGTTTTCAAGTTGCTGAATCTGAGCCAGTGTTTGCGGAGGCACCGGTGAGGATTTGGGAAGCAGAGCCGGATCGAAGGCGAGGCCATCCGGCGGTTTGGAAGTTTTGGAATATGTCCGCGCCAGCCAAAAGCAGATGTGAAACAGCTCTCGTACCGCGACCATCGAGTCCCGATCTTGTAATGGCTTGTGGCTGTGCGCGGCCAGGTTGCCGAGGTCTTTGATCAGCTTAGCTTTGATGAAAATCTTCTGGCCGACTACGGCCTTGAAAGTCGGCTCGTGGATCAGCGCGCTGAGATTGTCTTGATAGGGCAGTTTGAGCGCGGCGTCGCTCTTGTAGAGCCACGCAACGGCGGATTCCAGTGTCCGGCGGGCGTAGAAGCAGGCAGCACGCGGGTCAGGAATGACCTGTGTTTCGGTCTTCTGTGCGTCGGCAAGGATATGCGGCCATTCGGATTGGAGGAATGCAAAATTACTCACACATCTGCTCCGTTGTGTCAAGGGCGGAGCAAAACTAGACCACTGGGACGGAGGAAAAGTAGACCAGAGGTATGAGTTGAGGGTTGGAGATTGTCGGGGAGGAGGGCGTCTGGAGCGAAGGCCTGCGCCGCCTGTAAGGCG